>ENA-OYYM01000044-OYYM01000044.1-human-gut-metagenome-genome-assembly--contig:-NODE-44-length-42891-cov-7.269330_pt1 | contig 42891 bp, 27 predicted proteins | sample MGYA00244065_ERZ653452 | MGnify/ENA primary metagenome ERZ653452 (study PRJEB26926, sample SAMN06165072) | human gut metagenome | biome: ENVO:00009003; feature: ENVO:2100002; material: ENVO:00002003... | reverse complement strand
GCGCGATGTTGCTGCTGCCGTGCAGGGGATAGGCGTCCTCCCGCATGGCCTCCAGCGGATCCGTCACCACCGGCAGCGGCTCGTATTCCACCTCGATCAGGTCGATGGCCGCCTGGGCGATATCCTCTGTCTCTGCCGCCACCGCCGCCACCCGGTCGCCCACAAAGCGCACCGTGTCGTCAAAAATGCGCTCCGTCTCGATAGGCGCCGGCGCCTGCATATAAAACCGCGTGGTGCTGTTGAACCGCGTCTGCGGTGTGTTCTGATAGGTAGCCACTGCCCACACGCCGGGCAGCGCCTCCGCCGCTGTGGTGTCGATGCGCTTGATCCGCGCGTGAGCCACCGGTGAGAAAAGCGCCTTGGCGTACAGCATCCGCGGCATGGTCATGTCGTCCACATACAGCAGTTCCCCTGTTGCCTTGGCCGCCGCATCCTGCACCGGGTAGCTCTTTCCGATGTACGTCAGTTCCTTCACCGGTCCTGCGCCTCCAGCCGCCGCGCCGCCTCCCGGACGGCCTCCTCGATCTTGTAGTAGCCGGTACAGCGGCACAGATTCGGTGCCAGCGCCTCCCGTATCTCCTCGTCACTGGGGTGCAGCGTCTTGTCCAGCAGTGCCTTGGCGCTCATCACCATTCCCGGCGTGCAGAAGCCGCACTGGACGGCTCCGCAGTCGATAAACGCCTGCTGTATGGGGTGCAGCTGTCCGTTCCGGCTCAGCCCCTCTATGGTCTCCACCCGATGTCCCGCCGCGTCCTTAATAGGTACCTTGCAGGCGTTCACCGCCGTGCCGTCCAGTATCACGCGGCAGGCGCCGCAGTCGCCGGAGGAGCATCCGTTTTTCGCGCCGGTCAGGCCCAGCGTCTCCCGCAGTACCCGCAGCAGCGTCCACTGGGGCGGCACGCATACCGTGCGGAGCACGCCGTTTATATATAATGAGAAGTTCTCCATGTGCCGTCCTCCGCTTCTGCCGCCCGGCGTTATCCGCCCATGTCCGAACCGGCTGTATCTGTCTGCCCCGGCATACTGTGTCCCGGGCAGGGGCCGCCGGTCATGGTATACAGCGCAGACGTTGTTTCTGCGTGTATTCGGATTGGATACTGTATACAGTATTCTTTGTGTACATATTTTACTCGCATTTCACCCCGCCGTCAATAGAAGTGCAGCATTTCTGCCCTTAGCACAAAAATAAACCCCACTTTTTTGACAATTATGACAAATCATACCCGCCCCACCCGCAGCCCTCAAGCCTTCCCCTTGAGGGGTTCGCGGTGTTGAAAGACACGCCGGTGGCCTGTCAGACCCGCGAACCGACCCGCAGGGAGACAGGTGCCCCCGAGGGGGCGGATGAGGTGTCCCGCCGCAGTGGCCCCCAATTCCCGTTTTCCATTCCCGATAACAGAAAAAATATGTAAAATTCCCATAAAAGGCTGGACAAATTATGCAGCCGTGCTATAATCTGACTATCCGCAGAGGTACCTCTGCTTTGGCGTTTTAATGGAGATTAAAACGAGTGCGCCTACGGAAATCTAAAACAAACGGGGTATGAGACATGAAGAAATTGTTAGCAACCATTCTGGCACTGGTCATGGCGCTGGGCCTGTGCAGCGTCAGCTGGGCTACAGATCCGGCGGTTGCCAAAGTTGGTGGCCAAGAGTATGCGACACTGGAAGAGGCTGTCGACGCGGCCACTGAGAAAGCGACCGTGACCCTGCTGGCGGATACCCGCGAGAATGTTACCATAAGCACGAATAGGCTGACCCTCGACCTGAACGGTCACACCCTCAACGGCGGCACCGTGAAGGGCAAGCCCGCGCTGACCGTTACAGCCCGCTACGTCACCGTCAAGGACAGCAGCGAGGCTCAGACCGGTACCATCATGCGTGAGGATACCGCGGAGACCTCCGGCGTCAGCTCCCACTATGTCATTGACGTTCAGGGCAAAAGCTTGCTGACCTTCGAGAGCGGCACCGTCAAGAACAACAGCGGCAACACGGAGGGGAAGGGTGCGTCTCTGGTGCGCGTCGGCGACGACAGCGTTTCTGCTTGGCCGCAGTTGACTATCAAGGGCGGTACGTTTACTCAGGACAACTTCGTGGCCATCAAGGTCGACCGCGGTACGCTCTACCTGAATGACGGCAAAGTGAATTCCGCTAACAGCTACGCCATTGAGAACTGGCACAACGCTACCATCAAGGGCGGCACGGTCAACGGCGCAGTGGCGGCCTGGACGTACAGCGGCGGGTACAACAGCGATCTGGAGATCAGCGGCGGCACCATCAATGGCAATGTTACTTCCGTGAACTACGGCAATGCCGAGGACAGGACCGCGACCGTTACTATTACGGGCGGCACCGTCACCGGCGAGCTGGGCGCCTATACCTATAACAATGGTTCGACTGCTGCCGCTGACGCCACCATGGCTACTATCAAGGTCACCGGCGGTACGTTCAAAAACGATCCCAGCAAATATGTGGTCGAGGGTTCTACCGCCACGAAGAACAGCGAGGGCAAGTACGGTGTGGAGAAGGCTTATCTCGCCAAGGTCGGCGACACCTCCTACTACACCATGGAGGAGGCGTTCGAGGCGCAGACGGCCAGTGGTAAGCCCATCGTTATGCTGCGCGATTATACCACCGGTTCACCGTTCAGATCCGGCAGCATTAACCGCACGGTGGATCTGAATGGCCACACCTGGACCTGCACCGGCACGGATGCAAACAGCGCGGCCTTCGAGATCAACAACTCCAACGTGACGCTGACCGTGAAGAACGGTACTGTGGTCAGTAACTCCATGGTGGGTCTGATCCCCTCCGCTATGGGCGGCACCATCAAGTATGACAACGCCGGTCTGGTATTCGAGGACGTCACCATGACGGCCAACGGCCACAGCGGTATCGAGACCAACGGCAACAACACCAACGACAGCATCACGCTGAAAAACAGCACGCTCAACGTGCCCAACGGCTTTGGCATCTACTTCCCCAGCAGCGGCACGCTGACCATCGACAACAGCAAGATCAACGCCAAGACCATGGGCGTGCAGGTCTGCGCCGGCAGTCTGGAGATCACCGGAGAGAGCGCCATCACCGTCACCGGCGATGCGGTGCCCAAGACCGAGAATGACGGCGCCATTCAGGACGGCGCGGCTATCTCCGTAGTGGACCGTACCGGCTACAAGGGCCTTGGTAAGGTTGAGGTAAAGAACGGCAGCTTCACCGCCAAAACCGATGAGGCACTGAAGGCGTATAAGTACGAGAATAAGGAGGAAGGCAAGTTCGACAACGACGATAAAAAGCTTACCGTCACCGGCGGTACGTTCTCCAGCCAAGTGCCCAGTGAGTATGTTGCTGCAGACAAGAGAGTCCGCGTGGACAACGCGAACAGCTATACTATTGTGACGAACGGCAGCATCACCAGCGGCACCTACACCGAGGAGCCCACGGTGGCCCCCGGCTACAAGGCGGTCAAGAATGATGATAATACTTGGCGTGTGGAGAGAACCTCCTCCGGCGGCTATTACTACTACGGCCCCTCTATCACCGCCGTTCTCAACGGCACCAACAAGTCTGCCACAGACTATCCCGGCGGCGACTACGGCCTGGTGTTCCGTTCCACCGCGGCGTTCAGCACCTTCCAGGGTGTCCAGGTGGACGGCAAGACCCTTGCCAAGTCCAACTACACCGCCGAGGAGGGCTCCACCGTGGTGTACCTGAAGGCCGCGTACCTCAAGACGCTGGCGGCGGGCAAGCACACCATCACCATCCTGTCCACGGCGGGCAACACCAGCATGGACTTTACCATCGGCGGCAAGAGCAGCAGCCCCAAGACCTTCGACGCGGGCGTGGGTATCTACGCCGTGACGGCTGTCCTGTCTGTGACCGGCATGGCCTGGACCGCTAAAAAGCGTCACTAAGCGAAAAAAGAAAGCCCGAAAGGGCTTTCTTTTTTTTTCCACGCGTCTGAAAACCCCTTGCAAAAGGGAAAGGAATATGTTACCATGTACTTTGTATACAGTATCCCATACACATATAAGAGAGACTGCACTGCGCCCAAGCCCCGGCAGGGGAGGGAAAATCGGCAGAATTTGCCGGTTTTGCTTGCTTTTTCCCGCAGCAGCGGGTATAGTGTGTATAGAACCGCCTGCTGCGGTACAAAAAGAAGGGGGCGTAGAGAGATGACAGCCTTCACACCGGTGGACCCCGCCAATCCCCAGCGCGAGACGATATATACCCAGCTGAAAAACGCCATTATCAACGGCGATATCGCGCCGGATGAGCGCATTGTCGAAACAAAATACGCCGATATTTTCCGCGTCAGCCGCACCCCCGTGCGCGAAGCCATCCGTATGCTGGAGCGTGAGGGGCTGGTGGTCTACGAGCCCCGTAAGGGCGCCGTGGCCCGGCCCAGGCTGACCCGTGCCGAGGTGGACGAGGTCTATACCATCCGTTCCGCCCTGCAGCTGCTCAGCGTGGATGCTGTGGTGCGGAACATCACCGACGCGCAGCTGGACGCTATGGAGGCCGACAACCGCGGCTGCGCCGAGGCGCTGGACAAGCATGACGTCGGTGCGTATTTCCACCACCTGGACGAATTCAACGGCCTGTTGACCCAAAGCAGCAATATGCCCCTGCTCATCAAGCTCCTGGACCAGATCGAAAGCTACAGCGCCACCACGTCGTTTCAGAACCCGGAGCACGCCCGCTTCCGCGAGAGCGTGCTGTCCGATGACGAACGCCGCCGCCGTGCGTTGGCGGAGCATGAGGAGATCGTGGCGTCCCTGCGGGCCCGTGATGCGGATCGCCTCCGTCGGGTGCTCACCGCCCATACCGCTAACGTTCACGAGGCCGCACTCCAGCGCTACGGCAAGGAGGACTGACGCACAGACCCCATCTGCATGACGGATATGTACCATCTGCATGGCGGATATGTATCGCCCGCATGACGGATATGTACCATCTGCATGACGGATATCTACCGCCTGTATGACGGAATGTACCGCCTGTATGACGGAATGTACCGCCTGCACGAGACCCCTGTGACCTGTCATGGGGGCTTCTCTTGAAGACTAAGTGTATACAGTATACATATCGGAGGAGGCATTTATGGACTGGGACAGAGTCATCTACAACGGCACGGTGGTCAACGATGACGGTATGCAGCGTGCCGATATCTATATCCGTGACGGCCGGGTCGCCGCCGTCACGTCCGAACGCCTGCCCGGCACCGTCGGCGAAGCCACCGACGCTTCTGGCCGCTATATCCTGCCCGGCCTGATCGAGACCCACGTTCACTCCCGCGACGGCCGTCTGGCCACCGGCGAGAAGGAGGACTTCCGTTCCTCCACCGCGGCGGCTGCCGCCACCGGTATTACCACCGTGTTCGAAATGCCCAACTGCACCCCTACCATTCACTCGGCGGAGTCTCTCCGCGATCTTGTCTCGGTCATCCAGCCCAAGGCCCATGCGGATTTCTGCGTCTGGGGCCTGGCTTTGGGCGATGCCAATCTTGCCAGCCTGCCCGCTTTGGCGGAGGCCGGCTGCGTGGCCTTCAAATTCTTCTGGGGCTACGCGGTGGACCGCCGGGACAACAGCCTGATCTACAACTACCGTGAGGGCATGGACAACGTCCTCCCGCCCCCGGACGACGGCCAGATCTATCGCCTGTTCCGCGCCGTGAAGGCCACCGGCAAACGCCTGGGCATCCACGCAGAGAATTTCTCCATTGTTCGGGCCCTGACGCAGGAGGCCCTTGCCACCGGCGCGCAGGACTATGCCGCATTGCTGCGTACCCGCCCCGTCAGCTGTGAGACCTCCATTATCGACACCGCCATCGACATGGCCAAGGAGCTCTCCATGCCCCTGCACGTCCTCCATGTGGGTGTAGGCGACGGCGTGGAGCACCTTCGCCGCGCCAAGGCCGACGGCGTGGATGTCACCGCCGAGACCTGTACCCATTACCTGACCTTCACCGACCGCGACGCCCGCCGCTGCGGCGCGGTGATGAAGACTTACCCTCTCATCCGTACCGCCGCAGATCGCCAGGCAGTCTGGCAGGGCCTTGCGGATGGTACCCTGGACTGGGTCTGCTCCGATCACGCGCCCCACACCTGCGAGGAAAAGCACCGTTCCTTCTGGGATGCCCCCGCCGGAATCAGCGGTATCGAGGGTCTTTCTCCTGTGTTGCTCACCGCTGTCCACCGCGGCCTGCTGACGCTGCCCCGCGTGGCGGCGATCACCTCCGCCAATGCGGCCCGTACCTTCGGCCTCTATCCCCGCAAGGGCGTTATTCGCCCCGGAGCTGACGCCGATCTGGCCATTGTGGATATGTCCGCGGCCTACACCTTCCGTCAGGAGAAGATGTACTCTAAAGCCAAGTGGTCCCCCTATGACGGTATGTCCTTCCAGGGCCGGGTGGTCGAGACCATCCTCCGTGGCCGCACCACTATGCGTGACGGTCAGGTCCTGCCCGACTGCTTCGGCCAGTTCCTGCCGGTCTGCACCAAATAGCTTGTTTTCTTCCTTTACTCCTTTTCCTCCCCCTTGCACCAAACGGCTCCCGGGCACGCACCCGGGAGCCGTTTGGCTTTTTCCGCATAAAAGGGACCGCTGTATGGTGGCCCCTTTTGCTGTTTGGCAGCCACCTTGTTGGTTTGGAATGTTTGGCACAAAGCGTTGCGGGTAACAGGGAATTCCGAAATGTCTACTGGGAAAAACAACAAAAGTTTTTCGCCGTGTTTAGGCAACTCTACAGAAATAGAGCCACGCCGGCCCTTTTCCGTTGACAGATCACAAAAGAGATGGTATTTTGAAACTGTGCTCGAGCACAGTCAATTCGTGCTCGAGCACAAATGACACATCGCCAAGGGCGACACAAATTTCGGAGAGGAGAAGCGGACACGTGACCATCAAGCAGATCGCCGAAAAAGCGGGCACCAGCCGCGGCACCGTCGACCGGGTACTCAACGGCCGCGGCAACGTAAATCCCGAGCTGGCCAAGCGTATATTGGACATTGCCGAGCGTGAGCGCTACCAGCCCAACCAGCTGGCTCAGGCGCTTATTCGCTCCCGTCAGCGCACCCACATCGGCATGGTCATACCCTCCGTCGGCAATCCCTTTTTTGACGAGGTGCTCCGCGGCGCACAGAGCCGCGCCAGAAAACTCTCCAGCTACGGTACCACCCTTACCATCCGCGAGATCAAGGGCTACGACGCCGCCACGCAGCTGCAGGCCATGCGCCGGCTGGTGGCCGAGGGCGTGGACGCGCTGGCGGTCATGCCGCTGGATGTGCCCGAGGTCGCGGCGTACCTGCAGTCACTGCCCATACCGGTGGTCACAGTCAACACCGATATCGATATCGACCGTGTGGCCTTTATTGGCTGCGACTACTATAACAGCGGCATGATCACCGGAGATCTGGCGCAGTTCATGCTCAACGGCCGGGGCCGCGTGGCGGCTGTAATCGGCAGCACCAATGTCCGCGGCCATATGGACCGCGTGCGCGGTCTGCGGACCGCACTGGAGGGCACGCCGGAGATCACGGTGGACGCCGTGCTGGAAAATCAGGACGACGACGATGTCTCCTATCAGGTGCTGCGGGCCTATCTGGCGGACCACACGCCGGACATGGTGTGCTTTGCCGCCGCCGGTATCGACGGCGGTATGCGGGCCATCCTGGAAAGCGGAAAGAATATCCGCGTGCTGGCGGTGGACGGGACGGAGGCCGTGCTGCGGTATATGGAGGAAGGGCGCATTGCCGCCACTGTGACCCAGGAGCCCTTTGCCCAGGGGGACGAGGCGGTGCGTGTGCTGTTCGACTATATCCACACCGGACGGCGGCCCGCCGCCGGCGTGGTGTATACCCACAACCGTGTGCGTGTGCGGCACTCGCAGTAAGTTTGTGATCCGATCGGCACAGGCCGATGATGATTTAACTTTTTAACAGGAGGAATGTATCATGGGAAACAGACCGGTAACTCTTTGCACCTGCCAGTGGGCAGACCTGCCCTTCGATGAACTGTGTGCGCTGGCGTCCAAGATGGGCTATGACGGCCTGGAGGTCGCCTGCTGGGGCAACGGCATCGACATTGATCGTGCATACAGCGATGACAGCTATGTGGCCTGGATCAAGGAGACCCTGGCGAAGAACAACCTGATCTGCAAGGCCCTGGCCTGCCACATCATCGGCCAGTGTGTGGGCGACGCTCCCGATCCCCGGCTGAACAACTTTGCTCCCGCGGCGCTGGCCGACAAGCCGGAGGAGATCCGCGCCTGGGCGATCGACACCATGAAGAAGGCCCCCGTGGTGGCCAAGAAGCTGGGCTGCTATGTGGTCACGGGCTTCACCGGCTCTCCCATCTGGAAGTGGCTGTATTCCTTCCCCCAGACCACCGAGGAGATGGTCGAGAACGGCTACGACGAGATCGTGCGCCTGTGGTCCCCTATCCTGGATGAGTTCAAGGCCAACGGTATCAAGTTCGCCCTGGAGGTCCATCCCGGCGAGATCGCTTTCGACTACTACTCCACCGAGAAGCTGCTGAAGAAGTTTGCCGACCGCCCCGAGTTCGGCCTGAACTTCGACCCCAGCCACCTGCTGTGGCAGGGCGTGACGCCCCATCTGTTCCTGCGCGACTTTATGGACCGCGTGTACCACGTCCATATGAAGGATGCGGCGGTGACTCTGGATGGCCGCAGCGGTCTGCTGGGCTCCCACATCGATTTCGGAGACCTGCGCCGCGGCTGGAACTTCCGCTCCCTGGGTCATGGTGACGTGAACTTCGAGGAGATCATCCGCGTGCTGAACGCCGCCGGTTACGACGGCCCTCTGTCCGTGGAATGGGAGGACAGCGGTATGGACCGTATCGAGGGCGCTACCGAGGCGGCCGCTTTCGTGAAGAAGGTGGACTTCAAGAAGTCCGATGTGAAGTTTGACGACGCTATTGCCAACTGAAACGCGACAAGGAGGACAATATGGGTATTCAGATCCGTTACGGCATGGTCGGTGGCCACATGAACGCCTTTATCGGCGAGGTGCATCGCAAAGCCATCGCCTTTGATCCCCGCGCACAGCTGGTGGCGGGCTGCTTCTCCACCAATGCGGAGAAGAACCGTGAGACCGGCGAGACCTACTCCCTGGACATGAGCCGCGTGTACCCCAGCTATGAGGCCATGGCCGAGGCGGAGAGCAGGCGTCCCGACGGTATCGATTTCGTCAGCATCACGACCCCGAACAACACCCACTACGACGTGGCCAAGTGCTTCCTGCAGCACGGAATTCATGTGGTATGCGAAAAGCCTCTGTGCTTTACCGTGGAACAGGCGCAGGAGCTGGTGGCCCTGGCCAAGGAGAAAAACCTGGTTTTCGGCGTCACCTATACCTATTCCGGCTACACCATGATGAAGGTGGCCCGCGAGATGATCGCCGAGGGCAAGATCGGCAAGATCGCCGCCGTCAATGCGGAATATGTCCAGGAGTGGCTCATCGATGAGCTGGGCGTCCCTGGCGAGGGCACCACCAAGCTGTCCGTCTGGCGCGCCGATCCGGCGGTATCCGGTATCTCCAACTGTGTGGGCGACATCGGCACCCACATCGAGAACTCCGTCCACTACCTGACCGGCCTGAACATCAAGCGTCTGGCCGCCACCGTGAACCGCTACGGCAAGGAGCTGGACCTGAACGCCAATATGCTCGTCGAGTACGAAAACGGCGTCAACGGCGCTTACTGGTGCTCTCAGATCGCGGCGGGCAAGCTCAACGGCCTGACCATCCGCATCTACGGCAGCGAGGGCGCACTGGAGTGGGAGCAGCACTATCCTGATTATCTGAAGTACACCCCCAAGGGCAAGCCCACGGAGATCCTGTCCCGCGGCACCGGCTACATCACCGAGAAGGCCGGCGCGTACAGCCGCATTCCCTCCGGCCATCCCGAGGGACTGATCGTCGCCTTTGCCAACATCTACAAGAACATCATCAGCGCCATTCTGGCGGTGAAGGCGGGCGGTACGGCCAACGACGACTCTTTCGACTATCCCACCGTCACCGACGGCCTCAACGGCGTGAAGTTCATTCACGCGGTCATCGACTCCGCAGCCAAGGACTCTGCCTGGGTGGAGCTGTAAGAACACGTTATAGGCGGACTTTGTCCGTATCTATAAAAAATTTTTAGGAGGAAACAACCATGAAGAAAGTACTGGCACTGATCCTTGCGCTGGTCATGGCCCTGTCTCTTGTCGCCTGCGGCGAGAAGAAGGACGATGACGCCAACAAGGACAACGATGCTGCCACGGGTAATCGCATCGCGATCCTGGTCCCCAATGCCGACCACGGCTGGACCGGCGCTGTGATGACCTATGCGCAGGAGAAGGCGCAGGAGCTGAATGACGCCGGCAAGTATGCCGCCACCGTCATCACCTCTTCCGACGCCGCCAACCAGATCCAGCAGGTGGAGGACCTGATCGAGAACAAGACCGCTGACTATGTGGTCATTCTGCCTCAGGACAACACCCTGGAGAACACCATGGCCAAGCTGGCCACCAGCGGCATCCCCTATGTGATGTTCGACCGTATCATCGACTCCGCTGCTTCCACTGCTGTTGCCTGCGTCAAGGGCGATAACAACGGCATCGGCGCCGAGACCGCCAAGCGCTTCATCGCCGACGGCATGAAGGCTGGCGACAAGGTCCTCATCATGCCCGGTGACAACTCTTCCGTTCCCACCATGCGTAACGACGGCTTCTTCAGCGTGCTGAAGGAGAATGGCTGGACCGAGGAGCAGATCGCTGCCATCCAGTCCACCGACTACACCGGCTGGAGCCGCAGCAAGGGCAAGGAGCTGTTCATCAACTGGCTGGATGCCAGCACTGTTGAGGACATCACCGCCACCAAGTGGATCTTCACCCACGACGACGAGATCGCCATGGGCATCCTGGAGGCGCTGAAGAGCTCCGAGATCGACGCCGAGAAGAAGGATGCCTTCCTGAACGCCGGTGTGCATCTGGGCACCTCCTCCGGTCTGAACGAGATCTACTCCGTGCTGAAGGGCATCCATCAGAAGGACTACACCGCTGAGGTTGCCAAGCTGGCCGATCTGTTCTCCGTTACTTACGATCCCGCGATGATCAAGGCTGCCGTGGATGACATGGTCACCCACATCGAGGGCGGTACCGTCACCCAGGATCACGTCATCGCCGTGTCCGTGGTGGATGCTACCAACGTCAACGACTTCCAGGGCTTCGGTGACGCTGTCTCCAAGTAAGTAAAGTCGTTTCCGAGGGCTTCGCGGGCGCTTCGGCGCCCGCGGGGCACCTCCCCCTTCGCAGAAGGGATCTTATCAAACAGCAAAGAGAGGCGTGCGGCATGGAATTGCTGAAAATGACCAATATCACCAAATCATTCTCCGGTGTGGAAGTGCTTTCGCACGTTGATTTTTCCGTGGAGCGCGGGGAAGTACACGCGCTGCTGGGAGAGAACGGCGCCGGTAAGTCCACATTGATGAACATCCTGGCGGGTGTGCATCAGCGGGATGAGGGCGAGATCGAGTTTGACGGAGAGCAAATGCACGACATTTCCGTCAAGCGGACAGAACAGGCAGGTATCGCCTTTGTACACCAGGAGTTGAACCTGTTTAACGATCTGAAGGTGTACGAGAACATTTTTCTTCGCAAAGAACTGCTGACCAAGCTGGGCACGCTGGATAAGCGGGCCATGCTGGAGCAGACGCGCCAGCTGATGAGCGACCTGGGCGTGGATATCGACCCCAACGGCCTGGTAGACGAGCTGGAGACCAGCAAAAAGCAACTGCTGGAGATCGCAAAGGCACTTCATGCCAATGCGAAGCTCTTTATTCTGGACGAGCCGACCACCGCGCTGAACAACGCGGAGATCGAGCACCTGTTCAGTATCGTGCGGCGATTGAAGGAGCAGGGCAAGTCCTTCATCTTCATCTCCCACAAAATGAACGAGATATTTACCATCGCGGACCGCTACACGGTCCTGCGGAATGGATGCTTTATTCAGTCCGGCAATATTGCCGACACCACGCCGGAGGCCGTCACCCGTCTTATGGTGGGCAGCAGCTACTCCGAGGCCTCGGTGTACCAGCCCCGCCAGCTGGGCGATGTGGCGCTGAAGCTGGAGCACCTCAGCGGCGAAGGGTTCGAGAACGTGGATCTGGAGGTGCGTAAGGGCGAGATCATCGGCCTGACGGGCCTGAAGGGCGCCGGCGTCAGCGAGATGATGCAGGCGATCTTCGGCGCGATTCCCATCAACTCGGGCACGGTGTATGTCAACGGAGAGCCGCTGCACCACGGCGGCATACATAACGCCATGCGCCACAAGATCGGCATGATCCCCGCCAACCGCAAGGAAAACTCCGTCATCCCGGATTTCACGCTGCTGGAGAACAACTACATCTCCGAGCACACGCTTTCTGCCAATCACCAGCTGATCCGCGGGCGGAAAGAGGTGGCGCAGTACAACAGGATGCGGGATATGCTGAACATCAAGGCCAACAGCCATGACGACCTGATCCTGTCACTGTCCGGCGGCAACCAGCAGAAGGTGATTCTGGGCCGGTGGCTCACCACCGAGGCGGATATCCTTATCATGGATAACCCCACCCAGGGTATCGATGTGGGCGCCAAGGCGGAGATCTACAAACTGATCCTGGAGCTGGCCGAGAAGGGCAAGACCATCTTGGTCAACACCCTGGAGATACCGGAGATACAGAAGATCGCGGATCGCTGTGTGGTGTTCTACCACGGGCATATCCAGACCATTCTGCCCCGTGAGGAGATCACGGAGGAGAGAGTCATGCTGTATGCGACCAATGTGATACACGCAACGGAGGGAGAGGTAAACGTATGAGTCAGAACACGGAACTGAAGGCCCAGGCCAAAAAACCGGGGCTGAACAAGAAGGGCATTGCCGCCTGGATCAATAATTACAGCTTTATCCTCATCGCACTGGCGATCTTCATCGCCTATCTGTTTATTAACCACGGCGCGACCACCTGGAGTGGCGTGATGAACATCCTGCGGCACTCCGCTGTGGTGGGCATTATGGCCTTCGGCATGGGCCTGGTCATCATCACCGGCGGCATTGACCTGTCCGTGGGCTCCATGCTGGCGCTGGTGGGCAGCTTCTCCGTGGTGGTGTTCAATGCCACGGACAGCGTGTTCCTCACATTGCTGTTCGCCCTGGTGGCCGGCGGCTTGTGCGGCCTGTTCAACGGTGTGCTCATCGGCCTGGTGAAAATGCCCGCGTTCATCGTGACGCTGGCCACAATGCTGATCTTCCGTTCGGTGGCACAGTATTATCTGCGTACCACCGGATCCTCCATCTTCAACATGACCGGTACCCTGGACCACTATGCCAGCTTCTACGGCTTCGGCCAGCTGAAGATCGCCACCGTTCCCGTGGTGGGCATCGTGCTGCTGCTGGTCACGGTCATCATGGTGTTCATATCCACCTGCACCAAGTTCGGCAAGACCGTCTATGCCCTGGGCAGCAATGAGCGCGCCGCAGCCCTGGCCGGTATCAACGTCAACCGTACCCGTGTGGCGGTCTATGTCATCACCGGCATACTCACCGGTCTGAGCGCTTTCCTGTGGCTGGCTATGAACGGCTCCGTCGACCCGGCCACCCTCGGTAAGAGCAACGAGATGTACGCCATCGCCGCGGTGGTCATCGGCGGTATCAGTATGAGTGGCGGCAAGGGCAAGCTGCTGGGCGTTCTGTTCGGCGCCATGAGCTATACCATCATCGACAAGATCATCGCCTCCCTGCAGGTGGACGCTCTGATCAACGATACCATCAAGGGCTCGATTTTGCTGGTGGCCGTTATCATCCAGCTGGTGGTGCCCATGATCCGTTCCCGCGTAAAAACGAAACATACTTCGGAGGTGTAATAACATGAAAAAGTACGCTGATGTGAGTAAGGTCGTCTACGATCCCAAGGGGACCGACCCCTTTACCTTCCGTTGGTATGACCCGGACGAGGTCATCGCCGGCAAAAAAATGCGTGAGCATCTGAAGTTCGCGTTGAGCTATTGGCATACCATCGACGCCGAGGGCGTGGATATGTTCGGCTCCGGCACCATGGATAAGTCCATGGGCCAGACGGACCCCATGGCCAAGTTCCGCGCCAAGGCAGACTTCGCCTTCGAGCTGATGGAAAAGCTGGACATCGACTACTACTGCTTCCATGACGTGGACATCGCCCCGGAGGGCGCTACCCTGGCCGAGAGCATCGCCAATTTCCGCGTGATGGTGGATTATCTGTACGAGCTGCAGAAGAAGACCGGCAAGAAGTGCCTGTGGGTAACGGCCAACAACTTCGGCGACAAGAAGTTCATGGCCGGTGCAGCCACCTCCTGCTGCGCCGATGTGTTTGCCGCTGCCGCTGCCAAGGTCCGGGCCTGCCTGGACGCCGCGGTGAAGCTGGGCGCCACCGGCTATGTATTCTGGGGTGGCCGCGAGGGCTATGACACCCTGCTGAACACCGACATGGGGCTGGAGCTGGACAACATGGCCCGATTCCTGCGTATGGCCCGTGACTACGGCCGCAAGATCGGCTTTACCGGCGATTTCTATCTGGAGCCCAAGCCGAAGGAGCCCACCAAGCACCAGTACGACTTCGATGTGGCTACCTGCATGAACTTCCTGCGGAAGTACGACCTGACGGCGGATTTCAAGATGAACATCGAGGCCAACCACGCCACCCTGGCGGGCCATACCTTCGAGCATGAGCTGCGTACTGCCATCGTCAACGGCAGCTTCGGCTCCATTGACGCCAACGAGGGCGACTATCTGCTGGGATGGGATACCGACCAGTTCCCCGCCAACGTGTACAGCGCCACCTACTGCATGATGGAGGTCCTCCGCGCCGGCGGCTTTACCAACGGCGGCCTGAACTTTGACGCCAAAGCCAGACGCCAGTCCAACACCTTCGAGGATATCCTGCTGGCCTATATCTCCGGTATGGACACCTTCGCTCTGGGCCTCCGCAAGGCGCTGGAGCTGAAAGCGGATGGCCGTCTGGACCAGTTCGTCAAGGAGCGCTACAGCAGCTATGACAGCGGCGTGGGCAAGAAGATCGTGGATGGTGAGATGACCCTGGAGTCTCTGGCGGATTACGCCGAGGGCCTCAAGAGCTTTGATGTGCCCAGCGGCCGTCAGGAGTATCTGGAATCTGTGGTCAACCGGGTGCTGTTCCACTGAGAAATGACATATTGCGGGCCGCCCGAGAGGGCGGCCCTGCCTGAAGGAGGCGCAAGGCTATGAAGGAATATTTGCTGGGTATCGACCTGGGCACCTCCGGCACCAAGACGGTGCTGTTCCGCAGTGATGGTACGGCCATGGCCGCCCACACGGTGGAATACCCCCTCTACCAGCCCCAGAACGGCTGGGCTGAACAGGAGCCGTCCGACTGGTGGCGTGCTGTGCGGGAGACGGTGCAGGCCGTGCTGCACAAAAGCGGTGTGGCCGCCGCCGATGTTGCCGGTGTAGGCATCTCCGGGCAGATGCACGGTCTGGTGATGCTGGACGAGAGGGGAGAGGTGCTGCACCGCAGCATCCTGTGGTGCGATGGCCGCACCGGCGAGGAGTGCCGTGAGATCACCGAGACTGTGGGCGCGGAGAAACTCATCGCCATCACCGCGAACCCCGCCCTGGCGGGCTTTACCGCTGGGAAGATCCTGTGGGTGCGGAAGCATCTGCCGGAGGTCTACAAGGCCTGCCGTCATATCCTGCTGCCCAAGGATTACATTCGCTACTGCCTCACCGGCCAGTTTGCCACCGAGGTATCCGACGCTTCCGGCATGAACCTGCTGGACGTGCCCCGGCGGCAGTGGTCCGACGAGATACTGAACAAGCTGGACATCGACCCGGCGCTGCTGGGCCGGATGTACGAGTCTGTGGACGTGACCGGAACGGTGACGGCGGAAGCTGCCGCCCTGACCGGCCTGGCCGAGGGTACGCCCGTGGTGGGCGGCGCGGGCGACAACGCCGCCGCGGCTGTGGGCACCGGTACTGTCCGCTACGGAAAGGCCTTTACGACGCTGGGCACCTCCGGCGTGGTCTTTGCCCATGCGGACAGCGTTTCCATCGACCCGGCGGGCCGCGTACACACCTTCTGCTCCGCCGTTCCCGGCAAGTGGGCGGTAATGAGCTGCACGCTGGCGGCGGGTCAGTCCCTGCGTTGGCTGCGGGATACCTGCTGTGCCGGCGAGGTGGCCGAGGCGGCCAAACAGGGCGTGGACCCCTACGAGCTGATGACGGCCCTGGCCGAGAAAACCCCCATCGGCGCCGACGGCCTGTTGTTCCTGCCCTATCTGATGGGCGAGCGATCCCCGCTGTTGGACGAGAAGGCCCGGGGCGCGTTTATCGGCCTGTCCGGCGGCCATGACCGCGGCCACCTGATTCGCGCTGTGCTGGAGGGCGTTACCTACTCCCAGCGTCAGTGCGTGGATGTGCTCCGTGGCATGAATGTGCCTACGGAGGAAATGATGGCCTGCGGCGGCGGCGCGCGGAGCGCATTCTGGCGTCAAATGCTGGCCGATGTGTACGGCTGCCCCATCCAGACCGCCAAGGCGGCGCTGGAGGGCCCGGCGCTGGGCGTGGCTATTCTGGCCGGTGTTGGCACCGGTGTGTATCCCTCCGTGGAGAGCGCCTGCGATGCCATCGTCAAGCCGGATACCGTTCTGTACCCCGATGCGGAACGCAGCCGCGCCTATGAGCCCTACTACCAACTCTATCTGCGGCAATATCCCGCGCTGCGGGAGACCTTCCATGCCCTGGCCGCCATGAGGAGCCGGGCATGAGCGGCGCAAAGCGTATCCTGCCGCTGCTGGCGGTCCTGTGCTTCGCCCTGTTTCTGCTGTACGGCGTCTATTTCAACGCCTTTGGCGCCAACGCCGAGTCCATGATGGCCTTTTTCGGCATTACCGAAAGCCGCCAGGGCTTCGTGATGACCATTCAGTCCCTGGGCGGCATCGTGATGACGGTGCTGCTGGGCCTGTTCGGCGAACGGCTCCACAAGCTGTACGGCCTGTTGGCCGGCGCGGTGCTGGTGGGCGTGGCCGGTGTGACCATTGGCACCATGCCCCTGTACGGCAATGACAGCTACGGGCTGCTGCTGGTGTTTGCGCTGATCGGCGGTGTGGGCTATATCACCATCGACCTACTGATGAACGGCGTCATCGCCGACGTGTTTCCCGAGAAGAAGAGCACGCTGCTGCCCATCGTTCACGGCTTCTACGGTCTGGGCGCCATGCTGGCGCCCCTGCTGGTGACATGGCTTACCGACAGCGGCCGCCCCGCCACCTTTGCCGTACCGTATCTGGTGCTGGGCGCGGCGGCGCTGGTGTTGGGCGCGGTGTTCTGGACGGTGTCCCGCCGCGCCACGCCCCACACGCCCTACGCCGATATGACGGCCCTGCGGGACAGGTCCGTGGCCAACCCGGCGGAGATCTTTCGTGACAAGCGCGCATGGCTCTATCTGCTGTGCTGTTTCCTGTATCTGTGCTTCCAGAACGGCATCGCCGTCTGGCTGCCCAACTACTACAAGACCGTGCACCACATGGCAGGCGGCGCGGCCAACGCCATGCTCACCCTGTTTTTCCTGGGCGCACTGGTGGTCCGTATGCTCTCACCGCTGGTGTATAAGCGTATGCCGGTGCGGACTTTCTATCTGCTCACCTGCTTTTTATCGGCCGGCGTGTTTGCGGTTTTGCTGCTGACGCCGTCTTTGGCCGTCCAGCGGGTGCTTTTGGTGCTGCTGGGCCTGCTGCAGGGCGCGGAGGTCCCGGCCCTGGTGATCCTTTGCTGCGAGACGTTCCCCACTCGGACGGCTTCGGCCTCATCCATCATCGTGCTGGGCGTATCTCTGTCAGCACTGATCGCACCCACGGTGCTGGGGCGGCTCATCGAGCAGGTAGGCTACGGCATCCCCCTGTGGGGCCTGACGGCCTGCCTGCCGCTGTCGGCGGCGGTGCTGCTGGCCATACGCCGTGACGCACCGGTGCGGGCATGACCTTGCCTTTTCCCCGGGCAGCGGGCAAGAAACTTTTTCACGGGCGCTACTCCCACCCACCAAACCTTCCTTATAAAAAACTTCCTTCCTTTATCTCGCTGCCTTTGCTTCAGGCCGTCGGAGGTGTCATTGACGCCTCCGACGGCCTGTGGGCTTTGCGGCTATGCGGGGCGCCCTTGCCGTTTTCCCTGCAAAGCACGCGGCATTCCGCAGTATTTTTGGCAATTTTATTTCGGAGAAGTATTACTTTTTTCCTGTGCTGTGCTATCTTACAGGCGACGGTTAGCTGTATCTAACTGCTGCAAAATATAGAGGAGCGATCTGCCATGAAGAGATTTGCCATGTTTGCCGCCGGTGTGCTGTTCGGCACCGCCGGCATTAAGGTCCTGGGCAGCAAGGACACCAAGAAAGCCTAGGGGCACTTTTTTCACGCATTTTTTATAGCCGCAGTCACAGTACGGTCCGCCGGAGGCCAGGGTATACGTCCGCACAAAGCTTGTCGCGCCGCCGGTCTCACTCATGGTATAGTCCGGATGACACAGAGCCAGCGTTAGGTCGTACGATCCCAGTTCCTGCATCAGTGTGCAGCTACCGCACCGGGTAAACCGCCCTTCATAGCCGCTACCGCCCGGGTATTCGTAAAAGTCCGTCAGCCGTTCCACGTCCGGCCATTCTGGCATGGACAGAACAAATGCGCCAAGCAGGGCACAGTTGACGATATTCATCTTAAAGCGGTCCGCTGTCAGCTGCCGCCGAGCAGATACCCAAGGACGCACGGGGCCGTTTCATCACCGGAGATACTGCTTTAAAGCATATCTCCGTTTTGCATGTGGAATGCGAAATACAAAAAGCCGCACGGGAACACCGTACGGCTGGCTTTGCAGGCACAAGGCCTACCGTTATCCAATAATACCCTATTTCGACTGCATTTTCAATCTGAACATCTTAAGGCGTTTTTTGCCCCCAAATTCCGTGTGGTTGTCTCAGTTTTGCCTGTGTGGGTCAGGTTGTGGGTCAAATGAGAAAACGGCGGCAAATTGAACTTGCCGCCGCATTACTGTTTTCGCACTTTGACCCATATTTTTCAGCAACTTATGCGGTCAACGCAAAATGAAAAAACTGAACTTTTAACGCAGAAAAACCGCCTAAAAAGGCGGCTTTTCAAAGTTATTTTGGTCGGAGTGCGGGGACTCGAACCCCGGGCCTCATGCTCCCAAACTTTTGAATAAAAATTTTTCTACTTTTTCCGACGCTTTATAGCCGCTTTTGCTTTATTGTGGATGCTCTTCGCAACTCTTGACTCCACTGTTTCCGCATACTCCACGTCTGTCTGTAGTCAAACATGTGGTCAAAAACCGCTTTCTGAACACCCTCGTGACAGGGGACAGAAAGCGGTTTTTTATGGTCTGCTGGAGTGCTGCGGGCAGGTAATCCGGTACCCCGGTTTGCCGCATTGTACCTCTGATGGGGAGGTTAAGCAAGTCCTTTATGCAAGGATAGGCGGCGCAGAATTTGCATCGCTATAGACAAAGAATAGGGACTTTCCCTTAATACGAGCTGCGTTTTAAGGGAAAGCGCACCAGAAGTAAGGGAAAGTATCTGCGCCCTGCGAGAGAAACGCCGTTGACTTTCATCATAATTTTATCGTGAATATTTTTCGATTGGCACTCAAAGCGAGTTGATTTTCATCATAGCGATATGAGAATCCTTGAAGAATTCTGGTACAGCAATATTAGGCAGACCAAGTGTGATACTTCGCCCTGCACGGAAAGAAACAGCAGGAACTGATCTGCAGGAATAAAGAGAAGCTTCGTGTCACCATGACGGACGAACAAGAGAAATTGTTTGAGACAGGATCGTGCTGGAGATCATGGACGAATAAAAGACTCTGCCAAAGATTCGAATTTGCCTCATGCTCTGCGTACCAAGATGGGACGCAACGGGCATGTCACCACGGAGATACTCGTGAAGATTTGTGCAGCACTGGATTGCCGAATTGAGGATATTGTGGAGATCGTGCCGGACGAATGATAAGTCCAATAAATAACGATTAGGGACACAGGCATAAAAGCCTGTATGGGCGCTTGGGCGCACTTCAATATTGAAAATGTTGGAGGCTGCCGGATGGCATGGGCATCCCAGCGCAGCCGGAGGGCGATCAACTATGCTTTCATTGTGGTATCCGACCGCATCAGCGGACGCTCCTACATCTTCCCATCATACACATGGGCTCCTTTCCAATCAAATTGGGGAAGGGCGAAAACGGCGGTTGCCTCTAACAGAGCAGCCGCCGTTTCCTCTATGCCATACGCTGCATTTCAGTATTGCAAGGTCATTTGGTTTTATAAATCAGGGCATTTCAGGATCATGCACAAGGGATACGCTGAACTCCTGTGCGGTTGCGCCCTCCGGCAGCAGCTTCGCCATGACCACGAGCCGTTGGTTGCCGGTATTGGCCTTGTCATACTTCCGGCAGCAGGTGGAAAGGGTCAGGACGGTATCTTCCTCGGAGAAGGTCACACCGTCAAAATCCAGCCAGTTTTTCCGCGCAACCGTCTCAAAGAAGCTGACCAGATCATCTCCCGTGGGATCAGGCGCAATATAGTCAAAGCCAATATCCGTGATGAAACAGGCTGTGATTTGGAAGACCATGTCCTCTCCCTTCACCGAGAGGTAGACATACGGGTTCTCCTTCACATAGTCCGCATCCATATACCGATGGAGCTTCGTGAGCTTGGGCCCGTCCGGGTCACAGTTGCTGGCAGGGTGACCGAAGATGACGGTATTCCTGTCCAGCTTGCTCCGGCTGCCCAAACGGTTGTCACAGTGGGCGTAGTAGCAGCCCCAGTCGCTGTAGTTCCCGTTCTCGTCCTTTTGCAGGTAGTAAGCGTTGTCCTTCGCCTGCACCACGGGGTCGTCCACCTCGGCACCGGGCATATACAGCCACGCCACGGCGTCGGCGTATTTCTTTCTTGCGTCCTTCAGCTCCTTTTGCCGGTCCACGGTGGGGATGATCTCGCCGGTGGGCTGTGGCTCGGTCACTTCGGGTACGCTGGGATATTCCTCTTTCTGATGGCAAGCGGTGGCACTGATCGCCGTCCCCATCAGCATAATGGCGGCAAAGGTTCAAAACAGAAATCGAGTGATTTTTTTCATGATGATTCTCCTACCGCATGGGATACGGTCTGGCTCATGGGTTGTGAATGGCGTACAGAGTCTCCTGTGGCGAAAAGGAAACAGCGCGGGGGCGGTGCTATTGACCGTCCGCCGCGCTGTCCTTTGCTTGTTGCGGAATTATGCCAGCGTATGTCTGCTCTGGCAGCTGCTTGATTTACTCAGCTATGACCCTCCAGAGAAACGTTACGCTCTGACTGCGGGTGCAGTCACTTTCCTTGCGGTGATGATATTTCTCGTCGCTGGGTTAGACCAACTTACCCCAGGTCAGTGGACCCACGATACCGTCCACACCCAGACCGTTGGCCTTCTGGAACGCCAGCACGGCGGCCTTTGTCTTGCTTCCGAAGATGCCGTCCACGCTGCCGCAGTCATAGCCCAGCGCGTTCAGCAGCTCCTGCAGCTTGCGCACCGCGTCTCCGCGGGAGCCGTAGGACACCGTGGGACGCCCGACGACGGTCGTCGTCTCCACAGGCATGGCGGGGCTGACGCCGTAGAGCTTGCCCCAGGTGAGCTTACCCACGATGCCGTCCACGCCAAGGCTATTGGCCTTCTGGAAGGCAGTCACCGCCGCATAGGTCTTGGCTCCGAAAATGCCGTCCACGCTGCCGGAGTTGTAGCCCAGCGCGTTCAGCTTATCCTGCAGCGTCTTGACAGCGTCGCCGGTGCAGCCTCTATACAGCATGGGCATATCGGGTACCACTGCCGTCGTGGGGGCGTAGTAGTAGCCGCCGGAGGAGGTGGACTTGTTCCACAGCTTGATAGTGCCGGTGAGTGGCTTGTAGTTGTTGGTGTCAGCGGGGGTGTAAGTCCACCCGTAGCTCGTGTTTGCAACCACCGCGGTGCTGGTGGGGTCGTTCCAAGCAATCTCACCGCCGGCAGGCTTAATGGTGCCGACACTCAAAGCCGCATCCTCCAGCGTCTTGCCGCTGGTGGTGATCTCGGTGTAGGCAGGCTCGCCGGTGGGGGTGGCTCTGGTGATGGTGATCTCCACGGGAGAGCTGGTGACGGCGTTGTATTCGCTGTCGCCCGCCTTGGTGGCCGTCACGGTGACGGAGCCGATCCTGACGGGCGTCAGGACGCCGTTGGAATCAATAGTAGCTTCGCCAGTGCCGTTGGTCACAGTGTAGGTCACCGCGCCGGAACCGGTGCCGCCGCTGGTACCAAGCTGCAAGGTCTGACCGTAGACCACGGTGGTGCCGCCGGTAATGCGCAGTGCCTGCTGATTATCCTTTTCTGTCAGGGTGATAGTCAGGGTGATGGTGAAATCCTCGTAGTTGTTGCAGGAGGCTTTCAGGATGATGGTGATCTTGTCACCCGCCTTGTCGCCGGAGATGGCATAGGTCAGCAAGTTGCCGTCCGCTGCGAAGTCCTGCTTGGGCAGGACGATGCTCGCCTCGCTGCTGAACGTCCAGTCCTGCCCGGCGGGCAGTCCGGCCCAGTCCGGCGTGTAGGTGTGATCCGAGGCGTCCGTGTACTTCTGCTCCAGCTCGACCGTTTTGAGGTTGCCGCCATCCGCCTTGTTCACCATGACTTCAAGCCCGATGTTCTCCACCATGTTGTAGTTGACAGCGTCTGTCGGGGTGAACTTCGCCTGGAAGGTCTTGGCGGCAGTCGAAGCGCCGCCCACAGATTCGCTGCTGTCCATCCAGCTCCAGCCGTCCGTCAGCGTCACATCCGCCAGCGTCTGACCGTATTTTGCCGTCAGGCCGGTGGGCTTTGTGTAGGGCGGTGTTGCTTTTGCTACCACAAATTCACAATACTCGGCATTATACTCATAGTAGTTGCTCGTCGCGCCGATCCGTGCAAACATACGGTAGGTACCGGCGTTTAGCGTGGGCGGATTGCTGATATCCCACGTCTGAACAGAGCCGCTGTCCGCAGCGGCATAACTGTAGGTCACTTGAGCATTCAAATCGCCCGTCCGGTCTGTCAAGGTCGGTGTGCTTGGCGTTTGACCGTAAGTATAGCCTGCCATGCTGATCTTGCCATCCTGTAGAGCCTTGTCAACCTTGACCGTTGCGATGCCGGTCGCTTCCGTATAGGTATTTTCATCCTTCGGCGTGAACTTCCATCCGACATCATGGCCAAGCGTACTCGCATCCAGAATCGTATTGCCCGGCAGTTGCCACGAGAAGGTGCCTTCAACGACCGTATCGCCGGCCTTCATCGTGCCGGTGATCTTGATCTTGCTCAGCGGCTCACCGTAGGTGATCTTGATGGGCGCGAGCGTCAGTGTACCGGCCAGAACCGGGGTGAGCTTGTTCTTCGCGCTGATGTTGACAGTCAGAGTGATGTCCTCATAATTTGTGCTCTTGATTACAACGGTCGCTGTACCCACAGAGCCGGTGGTTTTCACGTCATTTTTCTGAATCGGCAGGATCAGCTTGCCGTTTTCCACCTTCGCGCCGCTGGTGTAGTAGCCGTCATTTAGTTTGATTTCGCCGATCTCATAGGTGAGCGCACCGTACGCTTTGGGAGTTTCCAGCGTGGGCAGGGCGGGGAGCGTCACAGTGTAGGTCTTTTCGTGGCCGTTTACAATGGTCAGCGCGGTTTCCTTGGTGAAGTCAGGCGCAGCGGCCTTGATGATGCTGCCAGTCGTAGGGAAGCTGCTCTGCTCCAGGGCGTAATTCTTCGCGGCCTGCCCCATCAGGGTCACTGTGGCAGTGACGTTCTTGCCGTTGCCCACACTGGCATCGTCAAAGCTGGCGGCCACGGTGTAGTCTGTGCCTCGGTTCAAGGTCACGCCGTCGAAGGTCACGCTGGGAATGCCCGCGTTTGCCGTGCCATCATAGAGCTTGGACGCAGCCGTTACCCCGGTGATCGTCAGCGGCTTCTGCCCAATGCTGACCGCCACGCTGGCGGGTGTGGTATCGTTGTGGTTTGCATCGCCAATCACTCGATACCACACGGTATACGTTCCGGCATCGGTGCCGACAGGGGTGTCCTGGCTGTATGTACCGTTCTCGGTCAGGCTGTACTGCATGGTGCCACCGCTGGTCACACTGCCCGCAGTAATCAGCGCCTGCTCCTGTCCGGTATAGGTCAGATTTTCCTGCGCCGTGGGAGCGTTGAAGGTGGGGGTAGCCTTGTTCACCTTGATGGTCACAGTTCCGGTCGCGGTCGCGTATTCCTCATAGCCCTCCGCCGGGGTGAATGTCCACTCAGCCTGATAGTCGCCGGCTTTGTCGGGCTTGGTACTAGGATTCGTCCACTCGAAGGTGCCTTCGACCGTCTTGCCGTCGTCTTTCATCGTGCCAGTAATGGTGCTGACGCGCAGGATCTGGCCAAAGGTGATTGGCGTTGCGGTGATCTCGCCGTCCAGCACGGGAACGATCTTGTTCTTCGCGATGACTTCAACGGTCAGGAGCATGTCCTGATAGTTGTCCGTGGTGATCTTGACGCCTACGGTTCCGACGGAACCTTCGGTCTGAGATTCGACAGCCGGGACAGTCAACTGGAACTCATCGTTTGATGTGATCATTGCCGTCGAATTTGCGTAGCCGCCCTCTCCAATCAGATCGAAGTTGCAGGCCTCATATTTGATGGAGCCGTACTTACAATTATCGCCCAGCGTCGGCAGCGCGGGAAGATTGACCAAGTAAGTCTTTGCCAGCCCGTTGATAACGGTCAGCTCTATGGGCTGCATCGTGGGCGCGGCCGCCTTGGTGATGCTAAACTTCCAGCCATCCGCCGTCAGGCCGTTGGCCGCAGCATAGTTCGTGCTCTCGGCTACATCGATCTTGACGGTGTATTCGCCCGCGTTCTTAGGCGTGGCTTCCTTACCGTCTTTATCGTAGTATTTTACGATGAGATCGCCCGTACCGGCCTTTGCGGGAGAAACCGTCGCGCTCTTGACATTGCCGTCATAGGTCAGGCTTGTCGGGGCGGTGAAGGTGAAGTCCTCCGCCTTGGGGGTAGCTTTGCCAATGGTATAGGTCACGCTGACGGTGGCGCTGCCCATGGTGATGCTGGCGGTGTAGGTACCGGCATTGGTGGGCAGTGTGCCGTTTTCAAGCGTCTGCTGTGTCGGTTTGGTTTGCGTATAGCTGGTCGCGGGCGTCACGCCGGTGGTGAAACTGCCCTCCAGCGTGGCTTGCTTGCCTTTTCCGTCGTAGGTCAGGGTGCTTTTATCGGGGGCCGCGATGGTCACGCTGCCGCCGCTGGCGTCGCACTGGCTGCATGTGGCAGTGATGGTCGCGCCGCTTGCCGTGTACGTCCAGCTATGCTGATGCCGGGTCACGGTGAACGGCTCGCTGTAGCAATTGTAGCCGTTGTCGCTACTCACATAAACGTGGTATTGGTAGCTGCTGTTTTCCGGCAGATTGCTGATGGAGAGCGTCTTGCTCTGCCCGCCGGTATGCGTCGCAGTATTAACATCGTTTAATTTCGTGGTCCAGTCTTTGCTTGATTCGTCAAACCGCTCCCACCAGTAGTAGTAGGTGACGCCCTGCGTTTCGGGCGCGATTACCGCAGTCAGCGTGATGCTGCCGTCCGTCGCAAACGCCGAGTTTCCGGTGTAGTTCGTATCGCTATTCGGATAGATCTTTTCGACCGCGAAGGGCGCTTTTTCAACGGTGACTTCTGACGGGATTGAATTGGCGTTGGGGAGCCATTGGTTATCCTTTGTTTTTTTGTAAGCGTACCCCTTCGCCAGCAGCGCGTAGGGCTTGACATAGCCGGCATCGCTCGTGATCTCGCCGTAGCTGCCGCCGCTGAGGCTGGCGCTGCTGCCGTCGTCCTTTACAGCCACACGGCTGAAGGTGCCGTTGCTCAGCGAAAGCTTTCCGCCGTTCTGCGCCGTGACAATGGCGAGCTCCGTATTCCCGTCGTTGACGGTCAATTCCGCGTCTTTGCCGTCCACCGTCACATAGAAGCCTCCGTTGCTGCCCGTGACTGTCAGAGAAATGCCCTTGGCGATGAGGTCCACATCCTTGGCCCTTTTCCCACCGGTCGCCAGCGTCACCGGCCCACGGGTCAGCTCATAGGCGGTCCGCTTCCCGTAGACATTGCCATCCACATCCTGATACAGCGTGATGGTCTTTGCACCGTCCGCCGCGTTCGCCGCCTCAATGGCAGTGGCAAAGGCCGCGTACCAGCTCGTCTTGCCGCCGACGGTCAGCGACGCTGCCATCTGCTTGCCGCAGATGCTGCAAGTGCCCTTGCCGTCCTTGCCGCCGTCGTGCGTATGCGACACGACCTTGACATTTTCCAGCTTATTCACGCTATCATTGGTCACAGCCTGATTATCACTTGCTCCGTAATACGCCGCGCCCTCCGCCAGCAGGTCGGCGAGTTTGCGGTCGCCGTTGGTTTTGATCATCGTAAATGTGCCGCCGGAGAGCTTGACTTTGGTGGTGTAAAAATCCGCGAAGGTAAACGTGCCGCCGGTGATCGTCCCCGTGACATTGTAGTCAAACGTAACGCCGCCATATTTCTTTTCATTATTAAAGCTGCCGCCGCTGATGTTCGCGATGCTGCTGCCCTTGAATTTGACAGGACCATTGAAGGTACCGCCCTTGGCGTTCAGCGTACCGTTCACCTCGACGGAGGCGGCGGTAAATGTGACGCCCTCCTTCACCGTCGCCGTGCCGTCGATGGTCGCACCTTGATAGCTGCCGCTGGCAAAGGTCACGTCCGCCCCCTTGGCGACCGTCACATTCTTGGCGGTGTGCGTTCCACCCTCCAGCGTCAGCGTGCCGGTCAGCGGCATGGAGGTGCCGAAAGCATACATATCCCGCAGCAGGGTCAGCGTCGGCTCGGTGCAGCCCGCTGCGCTCCAGCCGTTCAAGGTCTGGATGGCCTCTGCATAGCCGTGTTCCAGCGCGCTGTCTTCCGTGAAATAGGCAGTCTTGGTCGTGTCGTCGGTGCTCTGGGCGGTAATTTTCGTGTACAGGTTCTTGTGGCACACAGAGCATACGGGGTTGCTGTCATCGGCGCACTGATGGACGCACTCCGGGAACTGCACCTTGTACGCTGTATAGCCGGTCAACTCTGCAATTTTAGTGCTCTTATCAACGCTGCTCCATGTACCGCCCTTTTCGCCGTGCAGCTCGCACTTTGCATGGTTGGTTTTCAGCAGGTCTTGAACGGTGAGGCCCTTGCTCTTATTGTTATCCGTGAACTTGCCGATGGTGCAGGCGTTTGTATTGCCCTTCCACAGCTTCAGATTGTAGCCCGTACTTGTGGAGCCAGCCGCAGCATTGCTTAAAACCAACTCGCCGATTTTGCCGCCAAAGCGCTCCAATGCGCCGCCGGCCTGCAGCTCCACGCGCGAAATCTCGCCGGTGTAGGAGTTGTCGACTGCAAGCGTTCCGTTGGAGTGAACGAGGAACTTGACCGTGAGCGGCTGCGTTCCGCTGTTCGTGCCGGAATTCATGACCGTCAGAGTCCTGGGATTGTTCCCGCCTCCGACACTAATGTAATAACGCTCGCTGCTGACAGTTTTGCCATTCAAATCCAGCGTCGCTGGGGAATTGTAAGCAGCAGAGCAATTTCCTGTGAGCGTCACATCCCGCAGCAGCGTCACGGTGCTGCCTCCAGCTGCATCAAACGCCTTCGTCAGCGTCTGATAATAGGCGCTATCGCCCACGCGCGCGTCGAATTGCGTATGGCACTTCTTGCAGGTGTAGCCGGTATTGTCCATCTCGTGCGTGCAGGGCACAAGATAGACCTTGCCGTCATCGCCCAGGCTGGTCACGCAGCCGGCGGCGTCCGCCTTGAAGTTCTCGGCGCTGAGCGTCACGCCGCTTGCCGGTTCGGCGATGGCCCCAAGATTTATGCCTTCACGCACGCCCACACGGATGACCGAATCCTCTCTCAATGCGCCTGATACAAGAATGGGCAGCTTCCAAGCATAATTGGCGTAATAACCGGCCTTCACCGAGCCGGAAACGGTAAGTTTAGGGTTTGTGCTTTCTGTTCCGCCGTAGTAAACGTCATGTTGATTGTTGCCGGTAACGGTGGCATCGGTGAGGGCGATAGTGCCGTTTCCATAGATGCCGCCGCCCTCATAGGTGCTGTTGTTTCCGGTGATCGTCACATCCTCGACGGTTACGCTTCTCCCCGAATAAATGCCACCCCCGTGGCCATAACGTGTATCCCCCGTGGCGGACGCCTTGTTGTCGGTGATCGTGGCGTTGGAGATCGAAACTATGCCGGCGTTGTAGTGGATATAGATGCCGCCGCCGTTGCCGGCGGTCGCCGTGTTGCCGGTGATGGTGCCGCCGTCCATGGTGAAGCTGCACTTCTCACCCACATATACGCCGCCGCCACCGCCGTCGGATGCGCCTGCGGTGTTGTTGGAGATGGTGCCGCCGTGCATGGTGAAGCTCGGCGGGTCGGTCTGATTCGTCGTGCCGACAAGGAACACACCGCCGCCGCTGCCGCTGCTTGCATTGTGCCCGGAGATCGTTCCGCCGTACATGGTGAAGTTCGAACCGGTCTGATAGGAGCCCTTCATACCGACCTGCACGCCGCCGGTGATCGTGCCGCTGTACAGCTCAAATTTGCCGCCGTTGACGGTCACTTCGCCTTGAACCCTGCCGCTGTCGGAGCAGTCGGTCAGCGTCAGCGTCGCGCCGCTGCCGACCTTGATGTTGCCAGTGATCGTCTGCCCGTTCAGGCAGAGGTTGACATCGCCCGTTGGCACAGTCCAGTCCTCCGACACAGACTGCGTCAGATAATAGCTGCCCGCAGTACCGGGCAGGGAAGTGGCTGCATTCCACGCTGTGACTGCCGAGTCATGCTCATGACCGTTGACCGTTGTGCTGCTGTTCTTGCCGCAGACGCAGTGGCTCGCATGGGAAGCTCCCTGTACCGCCGACACTGCGGTATCCGCTTCGCCGTCTTGCGCCTCGCCGCTGCTGTCGGCATCACCGCCGTCCGTACCGTCCGGCACGCTGCCATCTTTGCCGCCAGTCAGCCCGGCATTCTCACCGGTGGTGTAAGTGCTGTTGGCATTTGCGGCATCCTGCACCACGCCTGCTTCCTCCGCCAGCGCCGCCGTGGGCAGCAGCGTCAGGCAGAGCATCAGGGCCATGAACAGGCTCAAAACTCGTTTTTTCATAAGATCCTCCTTTAGGATATGCGTATAGGGTTTATATCCAGCCCGTTTTAGCACAGGCACAGCTTTTATAGATCATCCGGAATGAGCCGCAGCTTTTTCGCGGCGGTCTTGGCCTCCGCCCGGCGCTTCACGTCCAGCTTGTCGAGGATGTGGCTGACGTGGGTTTTCACCGTGGGCAGCTTCACATCCATGATCTGTGCGATCTCGGCGTTGGACTTGTCCGCGCAGAGCAGATGCAGAATTTGCAGCTCCGTGGGCGTCAGCTCCTCGCCGGGGGCAAGGCGGGGTTCGAGGAAATGCGGGTAGAACGCCGCCTGCGTCCGCACCGCCGCCATCAGCCGCTTGCGCCATGCTTTGTTGCCGTCCCAGTCCAGTGCCTCCAGCAGCGGCAGCACCGCCGTGCCGTATACGCTGACGGTGCGGATGAAGCGGTACTCCGCCGCCACGTCCAGCGCCGCCGTCAATCGCTCGCGCCACCGCTCGTCCTTCTTGCGGTGCAGGGCGATAGCAGTCAGGACATTCAGGTGAATGCCGTCGATGATGCGGGCACAGTTTTGGATGTACGGCTCCAGCGGGGCAAGCGTCAGCAGCGCCGCGTCCGGCCTGCCGTCCGCCAGCTCCACCATGGCCTGGGTGAGATACTGGTAGCGCCGCATGACGTTCAGGTGCGTCGGCTCCCGCGGGGCTTTTTCCCGATACCACGCGTCCGCCGCGTCAAGGTCGCCGGTGTGCATGTCAATACGGCAGAGCATGGCGTCCATATTGGGCAGAAAGCGTGTCAACCCGCGCTCGGCAAAGCATTCACGGAGTACCTCGATGGTGTGCCGCGCGTCGGCGGGCTGTCCGCTTGCCAGCTGGCTGCGGGCCAGCAGTCCACTGACGGCGAACTCCATGTCCGGCGTGCCGCGGTTGCGGACCTCGTTCAGCTGTGGGAGAAGGGACAGCATCCGACCGGCCACGTCCTCCCCCTTTTCAAACTTGCTCTCGGCGATGGCGCAGTCCGCAAGACCCACGCCGTCCCGGCTCAGCACCGTCTCCACGGGGAGACGGAGGGTTTTGTAGAGCAGGTCGTCCTTTTTGCTCCATGCGGAAAAGTCCTTGCCGCCGTTCATGATGCTGGGCAGCGCGCTTGTGACGGAGAAGGACGGCAGCGTCACTTCCTTGTTCATCAGCAGCCGGAACACGGCGGGAATGGTTTCCGTCAGACCGTTCACGCCCCGCTGGGGGAGAGAAATGTCCAGCCATGCAAGGCGGCTGCGGGCTTGCTTTCCGGCGGCGTCCTGCCTGCCGCAGCGCTCGGCAAATGCTTGCAGCTCGCCGTACCAGCGCTCCGAGCCTTCGTAGTCCATCGCCAGCGCGCAGAGCATGCTCATGCCCTGCATCAGCGAGGGAGAGGCGAGAATTTCTGCCTCCGGCAGGCTGCGGTAGTATTTTTCCATCTCGGCATAGTGACCCATGCCGGGGTGGAGTTCTGCATTGCGCACCAGCAGCTCGGAGACCTTGGAATGGTCGCCGCCGCTGGTGTAGCATTCCAGGGCGTGGGCGTAGTCCTCCTTCAGCTCATAGTACAGCCCACCCCGGCTGAAGAGCGCTTTGCGCTTTTCCTCGGTATACTCCCGTTCCATCTCCCAGCGGAGAAAAGCTCGGAACCCCGACCAGAAGCGGAAGCGCTGGCAGTCGTCGTAGCGCAGCATAGTGGTGTATCGAAGAAGCCAGTCCAGCCGTTCGCCGGCACGGGGATCGCCGCTGACCATCCGTGCCATTTCCAGGTCAAAACTTTCAAAGGGGGCCAGCTCCAACAGGAAGCGCCGCACCGGCAGGTCAAAGCGCCGGTAGATGGCGGTTTCAAAGTAGAGAAACATCTCCCGGAACACCCGCGCCACCAACTCCGGCGTCCACGGCTTGCCCGGAGACATACACCGGGCGGTGATGGCTACGCCCAGCGGATAGCCCACGGATTCTTTCAAAATTCCGTCGATCTCACTGTCTGCCGCCTCCACGCCGTAAAGCCGGAGCAGCCGCCGCACATCGTCCGCGTCAAAAAGCAGGTCGTCGGCCTCCAGCACCGTCATCAGCCCCGTGTACTGAAACGCCGTCAGGCAGCCGGGCGGCACACCGCGCGAGAGCAGCACGAAATGGCGCTCCGGACTTGAGCGAATCAATTCGCAAAGAGCCTGCTGCCCGGCTTCCTCCTGCATGAGCTGAAGATCGTCAATCAGCAGAATGTCCCAATCCTGCGCTGATGGTGGGATCGCGCAGTCTGGGTCTGCCGCGCTTTGCCGCAGCACATTCCGCCCGCGCAGCAGCGCGTCCGCCAGCACGGTCTTTCCAAAGCCGCAGGGCGCGCTGAAAAAAAGGACTCTGCCATGCGCTATGAAGCTGTCAAACCGTTTCTGAACGGAGGGCTTTATGATGATATTTTCGGTCATTTCTTCCCTCCCTTTGATACAGAGTGAGATTGTCATAAGCCTTTTGCCATCTATCTCAAATTATATTATACGCGGCTGTTCTGAAATGTAAATCATCCCAAAGGATGAGACGCGCTGCATAGCAAACGGCTGTGCAGGCCAGCATTTCGTGAGGTGAAAAAGAAATCGCACAGCATCAGGCCAAAATGCCTGCGCTGTGCGATTCGGTGTTTACTTATAGAGTCTTGTCACTTCTTACTGTGTCACCGGAGAATCAAAATTAAAGTCGCGGCGCAATGCGGTCTGCCCATGTTCTGTGTGATATTCGTCTTCAACGCGCACAGCGCAATTATATTTCGACAATAGTATAGCATGAAAACGAGTTGAATAAAACGAGAAAAAGGAAATTAGTTGTATCTTTTCTTTGAACGTACGCTGCTTTTGCAAACAGTATTTCATGCTCCCGGTTGCGAAGCATCCGTTCGTGATACTTCCCGCCCTTCTTGTTCTGGTTCAGTATCCAGAGCGTGACACTGATATCGGTGGTGATAAACAGTTCCCGAGGAAGAATGACAATGGCTTCCACCCTATCATTCTGAATCAGTTTTTTGCGAATCTCTAAAGTGTCACTGTCGCCCAACGCACCGTTCGCCAGCAAGAAACCCGCAACGCCGTCTGCGGCCTTCAAATGCGAAAGCATATGCAAAATCCAATAGATGTGGCCCGTGCCGGAGGCAAGGTGGCTGGCGATGCGCGAAAGGCCATTGAGACGCAGACCGGCGTTCCTGTCATCACTTCCAAGAACGCCGCGCAGCTCAGCGAAGTGGTTACAAATCTGCTGGAAGATGCGGGAAATAAAGAAAAATAGCATTCAGACCCTACATGGGGCGGTTTAAAATCTGCCTCGCTATAGACAAACTTATCGGGAATACTTTTTCCACTCGTTTATAGCGGTTTTCGGCGCTTTTTAATTTGTTTCACTTACTCTTTGGCGCTCTTATCTCCACTGTTTCCGGGTGTTCCAGTGCCGTCTGTGGTAATCTATGTGGTCAAAAACGCTTCCCGCCCGGTTTCCGGTGAACTGTTACCGGGGCCGGACAGGAAGCGTTTTGCGTTGCTGTTGGCTACATTGTAACTCTGAGGCGGGTGTTATGCAAGTGGTTTCTGCGGGGGTGGCAGCTCAAATGTTGAGGTGCAATAGACAAAGAATAGCATCACGCATTTGCTCTCTAAAGGTGAAACTCGCTTTCCCTCAATAACTATCGCATTCCCGTAATTTTAGGGTCATTTTAAGGGAAAGTCATCCCTTCCGCCACAGCCTCACTTTTCCAAAAGATCCTCCATTGTGCAACCGAGGACTTTTGCGAGGCTGAGAATAGTTTCCGCGCTGGCTTTGTTGATGTCCTTGTTGCGCTGCTCATACATTTGAATCGACCGAAGGCTGACATTGCTTCGTCTGGCAAGCTCCGCCTGCGTACAGCCATAGAGCGTGCGGATGCGCTTGAGGTTGGTATTAGCGAAGTACTCGCGTACTTTGGCATCGGCAATATCGGCGAACTTGCTGATGTCCGCTTCGTGGAGAGGCGCATACATCCGCTCTAAATCTTCAAACGAGAGAACCTTAAAAATATCGCTGAACTTCCTGCCGGAGAACCACTGGTAGTAGGCGACGGCCCAGCCGATCCAATACTCTCTGGAGCGGTTGAAATTGGCTTTCGGTTTGACCGTCGGCGCTTTGCCCGCAGTCTCAACCAGGACATCAACAGCCGCTTCGATACCGCTTTTCCCCATAATATAGGCAGCTTCGCCGTTCTCGATTCGGTTGCTGACGGAGCTGACGGAAAACAGTTTCATGAAGCTGCCTCCGGCGATTCCGCATGCGTTGATGGCATAGTCGAAGGCATCGCCCAGCAAGGCCTGCGCATTATTTAGATACATTTCTTGGTATGCGTGGGTCATCGCTTTGGATGCCTCCTCTCATAATGTCAAGCATGTACAGGCCGTCAGTCGCCTCTTCGAGCATTTTCGAATAAAGCTGATCGGCTTCGTCGTTTCGCGCCTTGCGGAGAACATAATATTTTTCCCTTTCTGCGATGGAAAATCCCTCGTAATGCAGCAGGGAGAAGGCGTATTTAGACTTGACGACGATCTGTTCGCCCAACTTGCCCAGGCGCATAGCACTTGCAAGCTGCTGCACGGAAATTCCATTATTCAAGAAAGACGCCGCAAAGTCGAAATAGGAGTCGTCGGCTCGGTAGCCGATGATCAAGTCATAGGCGTTGACATTGACGCCGAAATTTTCGATCAAATATCGTTTGGCCCGCTGCGCGGCCGGATTATTGATAGAGAACAGACGGTGCTCTACCAAAACGGCGATCCAGTTCAGAATCGTATAGTCCGGACTGTTCAGATTCAGAATTTTTAGGTATTCCGTATCAAGGCTGTAACGATTGGCAAAGCCGTTGCGCAAAGAGGATACGGCCCATTCTTTGGCAAGCGCTTCGCTTTCCGTGCAGTAAAAGCCCAGCCCGAAGTCGTTGTTCTGCTTACCCAACCCAAAGGCGGGAGCCTCTACGATCTGCTCAGAGCCGTGATATAGGGCGATTTTATGATCCATTTCCGTATCCTCCTAAGTGTCCCTGTGCGAATTATATCACTAAAGTGATATAAAATCAAGTTGTATTTGTGGGGAGATTCATATGCAAGTGTTTTTTGCGTGAGTAGCGGCGCAAAAGTTGAGCAGCTGTAAGCAAAGAATAACCACTTCCTGCACGAGTGGCTTGCACAACAAACGCTATGGCAGCACGCACTATGACGCAAGGTCAGCGTCACGAGGGAATTTAAGAGCAATCCTTATCGTTTTTATTTTTTGCAAAAATCGTGATATTCCACCACTTTCTTGCTTTTTGCGCCTAAATATGCTATCATAATATACAACACCATTCATTGTTTGAATCAATCTTAACAGTACAGTTATGTACGCATATTATACTACACCCAAAATTGGAGGAGAGACCAATGGTCAATGAGAAAAGCAGCGCCGTGGGCGTAAATATACAGGAAAAGGCCACGATGATCTGGAATGTGGCGGATGTGCTTCGCGGGCCGTTCAAGCCCCACGAATATGGCCTTGTGATCTTGCCGATGACGGTGGTCAAGCGGTTTCACGACTGCCTGCTGCCCACCCACGATGCGGTGATCGAGCAATATGAAAAGGTTAAGAAGCTGGCGGTTATCGACGGCTTTCTGACCCGTGCTTCCGGCTATCAGTTCTATAACACCAGCCGCTTCACTTTTGAGAGCCTGCTGGCCGACCCGGACAACATCGAAGCAAATTTCCGGGACTATCTGGCCGGGTTCTCCGGCAATGTGCAGGATGTGCTGGCCAAGTTCGATTTTGACAACATCATTCGCCGTATGGTGGAGTGCAACAGCCTGTATCTGGTCATCAAGGAGTTCAGCTCCCCCAAAGGCTACCTCGGTCCGGATAAGATCAGCGCTGTGGACTGCGGCTATATCTTTGAGGATCTCGTCAAGCGTTTCTCCGAGTCCTTCGGCGAGGAGGCCGGAGCGCACTTCACCAGCCGGGACATCATCTATCTGATGACCGACCTGCTGCTGTGCGATGCCAAGCTGGATGACGGCAATGTGACCGTGTACGACATGACGATGGGCACCTCACAGATGCTTTCCTGTATGGAGGAGCGTATCCACGAGCTGAACAGCGATGTGGAAGTGACCTGCTTCGGGCAGGAGTTTAACCCCTCCACCTTCGCCATTGCAAAGGCGGATATGATGATCCGGGGCGGCGATCCCAATAATATGCGGTTCGGTGATACGCTCTCCGACGATCAGTTTCCGGGCTTCACCTTCCGGTACTGCATTTCCAATCCGCCCTTCGGCATCGACTGGAAGCGGGAACAGAAGGCGGTGGAGGCCGAAGCCGCCAAGGGCGAGCTGGGGCGCTTTGCACCCGGTCTGCCGAAAATCAGCGACGGCCAGCAGCTTTTTGTGCTCAACGGCCTGTCTAAGCTGGCGTCGGGCGGCAAAATGGCGATCATTCAGAACGGCTCGCCGCTGTTTGCCGGTGATGCCGGGAGCGGACCGAGCAATATCCGCCAGTATATCCTGGAAAACGATTGGCTGGACGCCATTGTTCAGCTTTCCACCGACCAGTTTATGAACACCGGCATTTCCACCTATATCTGGGTGCTGTGCAAGGACAAGCCCGCCTACCGCTGCGGCAAGGTGCAGCTCATTGACGCGTCCCACTGCTATGAACAGCGCCGCAAAGCCATCGGCACCAAGCGCAACGACATCAGCGACCATTGCCGGGAGCTGATCGTGCAGGCCTACGGCGAATACCGGAACAACGCCGTGTATGGGGACAAGTCCGGCGTGTACTGTGAGAGCAAGATTTTCGGCAGTGAGGAGTTCGGCTACAACAAAATCGTAGTGGAGCGTCCGCAGCGGGACGAAAACGGCGAGATCGTGATGAAGCGGGGCAAGCCGGTGGCGGATGCCGCCCTGCGGGACACCGAAAATGTGCCGCTGGTGCAGGACATTGACGCCTATTTTGCCCGGGAGGTCCTGCCCTACGCCCCGGATGCGTGGATCGACAAGAGCAAGACCAAGGTGGGCTATGAAATTCCGATGACCCGCTATTTCTACGAGTATCAGCCGCCGGAGCCGGTGGACGACATTGTGGAGCGTATTCAAACGCTGGAGCGTGAAATTGCCGACAGCCTGAACGCGCTGTTCCATAAGGAGGGGTAAAGATGGAAAATGAGAATATTGTAAAAGAAACCGCATTGTCTGTCGCAAAAGAAACAGTTAAAGAGGTCTATGCGGACACAGTACAACCAACAGCAAAGAATGTGGGTGTTTTTTTCGGGACATTGTCCGGCTTTTTCAATCATGTGGTCATGTATCCACTGAAAAAACTCAACATTAAATATGAGCAAAAGGCAATTGCTTATCCAGTGTGGAGAAATATGTAAAGCCTGCGTCAGTGAAACTACTGCGAATTTTCTTTCTAAATGCAAGTACTTTGCGCTTTTTTAATTGTGCAGCTTTTTGCTCCGCTGTTAGTTTCTTTTTGGTGCACTTCTTTTTCATACTTTCTCCCCTCGTGCCTTTGCAAATTCATCCGGGAGTTTTGCTACCGCTGTATTTGCATTGGGTTTGGCAACAGGCTTATCCTCGCGAATCTTAACAGTTCCGTTTATGCTTTCTTCAAGACGACTTACAGCAATCTCATAATATGCTTGCAAAATTTCGGCACCTACAAAGCGTCGGTTTTCTATATATGCAGCTACTCCCGTGGTTCCAGACCCCATAAATGGATCAAGGATCAAGCCGTTCGGTGCAGTAAGAGCTTTAATAAGGCGTTGAGGGATGGCAACAGGAAACTGGCAAGGGTGATCTGTTTTTTCAACATGCATTGCCTTAACGTTGGGAATATCCCAAACATCAGAGGGGTTTTTCCCCAATGGATTTCCGCTGAGATTCCCTTTATTGGGGCCTTTGTAGGATTTTTTCCCAGGGTATTTTTGAGGAACCCTTACATCATCGAGATTGAATACACTTTGTTCGCCCTTAGTAAACCAAAGGATCATTTCATGTCTTCCACTAAATCGTTTTGTACTATTTAGCCCATGGCCAAAAGTCCAAATAATACGATTGCGGAGAATTAACGGGTTTTCAAAGTTAGCACTTCTGCTCGTGAAAATATTGTACACAACATAATCAAGAGGAATGACACATTGATCTGAAACATGATAACCTACCTGCCAGCAAATGCTTCCACCTGTTTTCAGAACGCGATATAAGTCATCAAAAATGTCTTCATGCTGTTTTTCGAAAGTTTTAATATCATCATGGGGATCTTCATAGGCTTTTCCGATACAATACGGTGGGGAAGTGATAATCAAATCTACCGAATTAGACGGAATGGACTTCAAGAGTTCCGAGCAATCACCATTGAAAAGCGTCAGCCTATTCGATTCGTTAAACTTTCTTTTTATTATGCTCACAGTGCGCTGCCCTCTTCTCTGCCGGAAATAGCTGACGGTATACACCGCCCCATATTAATAAATATTATACTCCCATTCGACAACAAATTCAACAGAATTATATTTATACAAGTGGATTGAAAAACGATTGCTATGCTGAACAATGCAAGAAGTCTCGCGCAATGTATGCGTATCCATCTCACTATATGCGCCGCAATAGACAAAGAATAAGAAAAACAGCCCCTGAAATCATTCGATTTCAGGGGCTGTGGTCCGAGTGAGGTGACTTGAACACCCAACCTCGACATCCCAAATGTCGCGCCCTACCAGTTGAGCCACACCCGGTTATTCGCTTTTCTGCCATGATACCACGGCGGGGGAGAAAATCAAAGATTTTTCTGTCTGTGGTCATTTATGTGGTCAAAGCCGATTTTATACCGCTTTCGGCAATCGTGGAAAGTCCCGCAAACGCAGGTGTCGCAAGGCTTTGCGGCGTTTCGCCTTGCCCTGTCCCGGATACCGCCACGGCACTCCCAAAGCAGGCGCGCTACCAACTGCGCTACACCCGGTTATTGAGTTTTTATCCGGCTGGTCGTATTCTCCCAAACCAGGCGCGATACCAACTTCGCTATACCCGGATACCTCCTTAGTATAGCACAGCTGCGGGTGGAAGGGAAGAGAAAATTTTTGGTTTACATAAATAAGGTCGTCATCGGCGGGCGCTTGCCTGCCGATGACGACCTTATTCAGATCTGTATAAAACGCTTAGCTTGCTGCGCTCTCCGACAGCGGGAAGGTGATATCCGCGCGGAAAAGGTCGGCGTCGATGGCCAGGTCGAAGCGGCCGCCCTGCAGCTGCACTAGGCTCCGTGCGATGGACAGCCCCAGTCCGCTGCCCTCTGTGTGCCGCGAGGCATCGCCGCGCACAAAACGCTCCATCAGCTCGTCGGGGGAGATATTCAGCTCGTCCCGCGAGACGTTCTTGAAGCTGATGGTAACGGCCTCCCGGGACAGCGTGGAAACCACATAGACCCGTGTGCTGGGCAGGGCGTACTTGCAGATATTGGACACCAGATTGTCCATGACGCGGCTCAGCAAACGACTGTCGGCGCGGATGACGGTACCCGGTGCGGGAGGCTGCGTTACCAGCGTCAACTGGCAGGCGGCCAACCGTTCCTGATACTCGCCCTCGATCTGTGAAAACAGCACGTTCACGTCCGTGGGCTGTAGGTCCACATTCAGCACGCCGGAGGAGGCTTTGGACGCCTCCACCAGGTCCTCTGTCAGCTTTTTCAGCCGATGGCTCTGCCGGTCCAGCACGGCGATGTACTCCCGGGCCTCCGGGGAGGGGATGTCCTCCTTTTTCAGCAGGTCCACATAGTTGACGATGGAGGTCAGGGGCGTCTTGATGTCGTGGGACACGTTGGTGATGAGCTCTGTCTTCAGGTGCTCGGCCTTCATCTGCTCCTGCACCGCCTGCTCCAGGCCGGACTGTACATCGTTGAGCTCCTGCCCGTAGCGCTTGAAGTCGCCGATGAGGTACTTCGTGTCGATGGGGGAGGAGAAGTCGCCCCGGGCCAGCTTTTCGCCGCCCTTTTGCAGCATCCGCAGATTCAGGGCGATGTACAGGATGGCCAGCAGCTCCACCAGCTTCAGCAGCAGGAAGATGACGGTGCTTTCGCTGGCACTGCGGGATTGCTCAAACAGGAAGAACTCCACAAACGCCAGTACCAGTCCCGCCAAAGCTGTCTTCCAGATCAGCGGCAGGCTTTTGGCGATGCGCCACAGCCCCAGAAACAGCGAACGGACAATGCGCCAGAGGAACCGGGCTATCCGCGCGATCAGCGCGCTCCGCAGGACGGTGCCCGCCTTGCACTGGGCGGCAAAGGCGCACAGGAACAGCAGCACCAGCGGCACCAGCGCCGCGCAGAAGAAAACGCGTCCCCACCCGTAATAGAACGCTTCCCAGCCAATGAAAAACGTACACAGCAGTACGATCAGCCACACGTCCGCCGGGATCTTATCCAGCCACGTCAGATGGATGCCCTCATGCCCCGCCCAATGGCCGGCAGAGGCCATGAGGAAGCAGAAGAAGAACAGTGCCAGCAGTGCGAATAGTGCGGTGAGGAAGATAGTCAGGCCGGTGTGCTCCAGCAGCCATTGGCACAGCAGATATGAATAGCTGGGCGCGTTTTCCGACCGCAGCAGATCAGCGGCAATGGTGACCATGGCGGTGTTGCCGGTGTTCAGCGCGTAGGTGAACGTCTCCTGCGTGGTATACAGCGGCTTGTCGCCGTCTGTCAGTTCAAAATTTTCAAAGGTACCGACGACCTCCCCATTCCCTCTGACGGTGACGGTCAGGTGACAGTCGGCGGCATCGCGGGAGAACTCCTCCGCAAAAACGCGGGGCAGGTCGCTGATCACCTGAGCCTGCTCCTCCTCGGTGATGTCCCCGTTTTCAACGGTGTCGTAGTCATAGGTACCGTCACTGACCAGCACGCCCGCATTGGCCAGCGTGCCGCGCAGGAAGCTGTCGGCGGTGTCGATGGATCTGACGCAGCTTCCCTCGTACATCGTCTGGCGCATGAAGTCGCCGCCGTCCAGAAACACGTCGTAGCTGATAAGGATACCCACACCCACGCCGCCCAGAACGGTCAGAACGCCGAACACCAGCGTCAGCACGAAGGCGGCGGCCTTCGCCCACGTCTTGTCTAAAAATCCCTTCATGAGATGCCGCCCTCCATCTTATAGCCCTTGCCCCAGACCACCTTGATGTACCGGGGCTCTGAGGGGTTGATCTCCAGCTTTTCCCGCAGGTGCCGGATGTGTACCGCGATGGCGCCCGCGGCGTTCAGCGGCACGTCCTCCCACACCCGGCGGTAGATCTCATTGGGGGAGAACACCGTCCCCGCGTTCCGCATGAGGAACCGCAGGATGTCGTACTCCTTGGGTGTCAGCGCCACCGGGTCGCCGTCCACGGTGACGGTCTTGGCGTTGTCATCCAGGCAGATGCCGCCGATGATGAGCGTGCTGGCCTGCACCTGCCCGCCGCCCAGCTGCAAATACCGCCGCAGCTGTGAGCGTACCCGGGCCAGCAGCTCCACCGGGTTGAAGGGCTTGGTGATATAGTCGTCCGCGCCCACGTTCAGCCCCAGTACCTTGTCGGTGTCCTCGCCCTTGGCGGTCAGCAGGATCACGGGTACGTTGCTGGTCTGCCGCAGCTGGGCCATGGCGGACAGTCCGTCCATCACGGGCATCATGATATCCATCAGAATGAGGTGCACGTCCTCCCGCGCCGCCGCGGCCAGGGCCTCTTTCCCGTTGCAGGCGGACAGCACCCGGTAGCCCTCGGCCTTGAGATAGATCTCCAGCGCGGAGACAATATCCTTTTCATCATCAACGACCAAAATCGTGTACATAGAGGGACCTCCTGTGGGAGTAATACATCTATCATACCCCTATTCCCGCCTTTGCACAAGGTCAATTCTTCACAGCGGGGGAGGGGAGCGACGTCAGGTTCACGCTGTGGTGGATGGGCTTCCACTCCACCTTCATAAACAGCGCCGCCAGCGAGATGGGCAGATACGTCAGCATAAACAGCGGGAACGTCAGAGTGAAAGCGATCTTTTTCCACGCCGGCGCGTGGATACGCCGCCACTCGCTGGCCACGGTGATGCCGCCCAGCACCAACAGCGTGGCCAGGACACTGCCCATGCACTCCAGCAGGGACCGCATGGCGAACCATACGCCGTCGCCCTGCATAAGGCCCAGCGCCGTCAGCGTCAGGTTGGCCTGCAGACACAGGGCCGTCAGGATAAACGCCGGCAGGATGGACATGGACATATCGAAGCAGCTCCAGCTGCCCTTGGCCGTGCCCTTCAGCAGGTCCGCACCGTAGCGGCGGAACGCCTGTATGTAGCCCTTGGCCCAGCGCAGCCGCTGCCGGCAGGACTGCCGGAAATCGGTGGGCTGCTCGTCATAGAGCACCGCGTCCTCGCAGATGGCGATCCTCTCGCCCTGCAGGATGTGGTGGATGGAAAACTCGATATCCTCCGTCAGCAGATAGAACCGCCAGCCATGGCTCTCGTCCAGTATCCGCTGCGAGAACAGAAAGCCTGTCCCGCCCACGGCGGCGCTGCTGCCCAGCCGGTTCCGCGCGCCGTTCAGATAGCGGCTCTCCCGCAGGAACCACAGGGCGTACCCGGCGCTGATCCAGTTGTCGCCGAAGTTTTTGCTGTTGCGGTAGCTGGTCACGATCTCGTTTCCGGCGGAGAAGCTTTCGTTCATGCGCTCGAGGTAGTCCGGCGAGAGGATGTTGTCCGCATCGAACACGAAGTAGCCGTCAAAGCCCTCCGGATAGTCTGCGCCGATGTGCTGCAGCAGAAAATCCAGGGCATAGCCCTTACCCACGTTCACGTGATTGAAGCGCTCATACACCACCGCCCCGTGTGCCCGCGCGATGGCGGCGGTGCTGTCGGTGCAGTTGTCCGCCGCCACGAACACCGTCACCAGGGACATATCGTAGGTCTGCGCGGCCAGTGAGTCCAGCAGCCCGGCAATGACGTTTTCCTCGTTCCGCGCAGCGATGAGCACCGCGTACCGATGGGACGCGGCAGGGCGGGGAAGGGGCCGGCGCTTTTTCAGCAGCACCAGTGGGATATAGAGAAATTGATAGGTGTAGCAGATAAAAAACAGCGCCGAGATCACGGCGTTGATGGTCCGCAGCGTGGGTTCCATAGGGGCACTTCCTTTCTTTCCTTTCTGGCTCCATGGTACCGAAATGCCTCTTAAGAAACAAGCAGGGGGAGGATTAAGACTTTATTAAGACGAAAAGTAAACCTGTAAGCTGCCGCGGGCAGTTTGCAGGTTTACCATAATTAAAATTATTGTCAACTTATTACAGCAGCAGCCCGGCCAGATGCCCGGATGACCAGGCCCATTGCAGGTTGAAGCCGCCACAGTCGCCGTCCACGTCCAGCACCTCGCCGCAGGCGTACAGCCCCGGAACGACGCGGCTTTCCAGTGTTTCCGGATGGAATTCCTCCGTCCGCAGGCCGCCCGCCGTGACCTGTGCCTGGTCAAAGCCGCAGGTGCCGGTGATAGGGAGCGCAAAGCGCTTCGCCTGCCGGGCGATACGCTCCAGGTCCCCGTCGGTGAGGTCGGCGGCGCGCTGGCTGGTGAACCCGGCGGCCTTGCAG
>ENA-OYYM01000010-OYYM01000010.1-human-gut-metagenome-genome-assembly--contig:-NODE-10-length-96286-cov-46.451248_pt1 | contig 96286 bp, 87 predicted proteins | sample MGYA00244065_ERZ653452 | MGnify/ENA primary metagenome ERZ653452 (study PRJEB26926, sample SAMN06165072) | human gut metagenome | biome: ENVO:00009003; feature: ENVO:2100002; material: ENVO:00002003... | reverse complement strand
CATCAATAGCACCAGAATAAGCCCAAGGTTTACCTTTTACTTTATACATTAATTATAAGTTTTAATATATTCAATAATACGTTCAATATCTCTAATAGCTTGACTGTTAGTAACTCCATAGGTATCTATATACCATTTAATTACTTCTCTTACTTTATCTTCTAGTTTCATAATTAACAAGATTAGTAGTGTTGACTCCCCGTAGAGGATGAAATGCACATCATCCTCCACGGGGAGTATAATTTAGCTATTTAATAATAAGACTAGTATTTTCGACAAACTTAGCTATACTAATATCTCTACCATCATTAAGAATATTCTTCATAGTAGTTTTATTAACACTGCTACTTCTAGTCATTTCATGTTGATGATTAAAGAAAGTATTAAGTAAATCAAAATTAATTTTATTAGCTAAATCACCAATAGGTTTTTCAATCTCAAATTTAACTTTAATACAATCTAAATCATCAAGAGTAAAATAACCTCCAGTTTCTTTTCTAAGTCTAGCAGATTGTTCAGGATATCTTTCAGTAAATTTATCATTAATTTGTTCAAGAAGAACATCTCTACTAAATGAGAAATTACTATCAATCATATCATTATCCCAAAGAGATTGTAAATGTTCAAGAACTAAATCAATAAATATTTGATTAAGATTTTCATCAATCTCAACACATTTACTGTTCTTAGTATAGAGTTTACTATCAACTAAATTAATAACTTTATTACCAGACTTACCTAAATCTCCATAAGCAATAACAGCATCAAGCATAACTCCTTTAAGTCTTTCAGCATTGTTTTCTTTAGTTTTACGAAGAACAGCTAATCGTTGCTCTTCCTTTTTACAAGATTCAGCTTCAAGATTAAGTACAGTATATGCTTTACGATAACCATCAAGTTTAGATTTAAGATTATCTTGTGTAATAGCAAGACGTTCTTCAAGTTCAGGAGTTAATTCACCTCCATTTTCTTCTAACTCAAGAAATATATCCTCAAGTTCAGTAGTAATATTATAAATACTTGCCATTATTTTCTACGTTTAGATACATTATAAGCAGAACGATAATAAGGATTTAAATAACCAAATAAATGAGTATAATCACTAGTAGTATAAAGAAATTCTTCACCATCATTTAAATCATCAGTGAAATTAGTACCACTATAATCTTTAATATGAAAATGTTTAAGTTTATCAATCTCTGAAGTCATATCCAAGTTCCATTAAATTATTTCTAATCATACCAGCTATAAGTCGGGAATTTGGATGAGGAGTACCAGTAGTACCATAATAACGTAAATCAAGAATAGCGCGCCATTCAAGAATAGAGTATGTATAAATACAACGAGTAGCAGTATCTAAAGGAAGAACACCACGAGCATCTTGACGATTCATACCATTATTTACAAGACGTTTATATCTATTAAATTGACTGTCACATCCCTGAATAAAATCAAGAATATTCCCTTCATCTTCTATACCATCTTTATAGCAATGATATTTACCATTAATAGTTTGACAAATAGAATAACCATTCATCCAATATGGTCTACAAATACTACCATCTTCATAAACATAACGAGTAGATTTTTCAGCAATATTATTAGGACTAACTCTATTTAATTCACGAGAAGTACTAATTTGAGTATCTACACAAAATGTCCAACGAGCAAAAAAATTATAAGCAGTTTCACAAGAATTAAATTCTTCTTCACTAACTTTATAATTATTGATTTCATTATATAAAACAGGTTCATATTTTTCCACATCTAACATAAAATTACCATTAGTAGAAACATATATATAATCTCTAACAGTAACCCATGAAATATAAGGAGAAGCTTTATAACCATTAAGAATTTCTCCAAAATTTCCATACCATAATTCAATAGGAATCATAGCATATACAGTTTCATGACGAAACATACTCCAATGTTTACTATTAATTAATCTTTTAACAGTAGCTTCATCATTACCTGTTTCTTTTCCATAACAAACTCTAGCACATCTAGCAACATGAGCTTTAGCATCTTCTTGACGCCAAAGTTCAACTTTAGGTTCTATTATTTTCATCTTCTTTATTACTATAAAAATCTTTAATTACATTACCAAATACAGTATAGAAATGTTCTTTAGGTATAATATTAATAGGCTGTATAGAATCAAGCTCTTTAAAAAACTCTTTAAGACCTTTATTTCTAATCCATAAAGTATCATAAGTAGCAGTTATATAATTATCTTTATCCATGTCACAAGCTATAAAGCAAGTTTCACTATCAAGCTTATCTATGCATTCTTTACATACAATAGCTTCAGCTATTTGTTTACTCTTACTAGCATCTTCTTCAACAGAATTTCCAAGTGGAGTATAACCAATAACTTTACCACAACATATACAAACTCTAGCAAGAGCATTTATACCAAAAATAGGATGTAATTTCATACCATATAATCAGTTACAAATTTAAGAACTTTATAGAAAAGACCAACAAGAGTACCAGTATTATCAATAACATAATCATCTTGAGAAATTTTAATTTGTTCACTTTCATGATTATCATCATTATTAACTCTTCTATCTACTCTTATTATTTTTCCACCACATACTTTAATAACATTACATTCATTATCAAATCTAGCATCAGCAATAATACATTGACCTAGTTTATTTCTAATATCAAATGCTTTATTAATAGTATAATGAACAAAAGCATTATGCCAAAAATGATTTCTAATAACATTAGTACCATAATATTGGAGAAGAACTCTAATTTTAATAGAAATATTATTATTTAAAGAAAGAAGTGAAGATAAATTATCATAATTAAATTCCCCTATATTATTAATAACTCTATCTGCATCTTTAATATTAGTAGAAACAATACCAGTTTTAAAATTATAATAATTTTCTTCTTTAATATCTTGTCTATCAAGAAGTTTACGATCAATATTACAAAATCCAGCAATATCATCTTTAAGTTTATCAGCAAAATGAATAATTATTTCATTATTTTCAACAAACCCCTTTTTATGATAAAGAAGCCAAGTATCATAAGTAGCTTTCATAATACCATCATGAAGGATATAACTAATCATAGAAGCAACTGTATCTTTACCACTTCCTTTAAATCCTTTAATACCAACAATAGTAACTTTATTAATAACCATAATAATTTGTTTTTGTTTATCAAGACAAATATAAAAATATAATAGGAATTTACTAGTAATAATGATGCTGAATTTAATGTTAAATATCATAGTGAGAATGACGCATTTTAAGGCTCAACATGACACGCAAATCTTATCGTGATAGATTAATCATTCTGATATATAAAATCGAATACAGGTAAAAAGAATCATATCTACGAGCGTGTTCTATATAGTTTTAGACCTCTGACAAACAGAAAAGCCTAGCACACTATCTTATGTACTAGGCTTCACCTTATTCAATATCTATATGATAAATAATACAAAAACCATTACGTTCTTCTACAAATTTAACATTAATATTAAAATCATCTTTAGACACAACAAAAACATTACGCAATCTTGTATCGAGAAGTCTAATAACTCTATTAGGAATATATAACTTAAATCCAGTATTAGCATCTCGAATAATAGGAACACTATTATTAATTCTATTATCATTATACAAAATCACATAAAGTTCATTACTTTTAGTTATATCATTATATCTAACAGCAAAATTATAACTTTTAGCATCATAATCAGTAAATAGAATAATAGATTTATAATAACAACTAAAATAAGATTTAGTTCTATCAAAATTATTATTCTTAATTACATTATAATCTAGTATCTCCATTTATAACAACAGTTTTAATATGAAATGGAACTCTAGCAACGCCACTTCGTTCACCATATTCTATATGAACAGTTCTACCAATATAAGATTGAGAATCGAATAAAACTTCTTGCTGAACGATATGACTAGTGCTTAAACGAGTTTCAAACTTTTCATCATTAATATCATTTTTACAAAGAAGAATAGGCAAATCACGTTTCTTTTCTTTATAAATATCAAGAATTATAAAATCTCCCTCAGCAGCATCTTTAAACTTCTCCATATAATTAGCTCTACGTCTACCATATTGATAATCAGTTTCTGTATTACGAAGTATAAGACCTTCAAAACCTAGATTAATAAAATGATTTCTAGCGTCAATAGCTTCATTATCATTAGTAATATATCCGCTAGGAAGAATAATCAATCGTTCTTTATTATTATAATGTTCTTTAATATTATTAAAGCGAGTAGGCATTTTAATATGATAACGATATGTATTTCTATGAGTTTGATTACCTTCCATCATAATATCATAACACCAAAACTGAAGAAGTTTATTTTCAACACAATTAGCATCTTTAACAAAATGATTAATTTGATTAATAGTATAACCTGGAAGATAAACTTCACCATCAAGTGCTGCAAATCCATTAATCATATCGTCGATAATATTTGTATTAATAGTAGCAAGCAAATAATCTTCAAGATAGCCAAGAGTATGCCAAATAAGACCTTCACGACTTTGGAAACGAAGCCTAACAGGTTTAAACATATCATTTTGAGTATAAGCAGTAACAATACAACGCAGACCATTAATCTTATACTGACCATACATACAACTGACTTTTTTCCAAACATTACCATTATACGTTTTAGCAAGCATTGGAAGTAAAAGATTACTGTTTCCATTACTAAGGTCTTTAGGTAGATAAGTATTTAGAAAATTAAATAGAGTATCATTATCTCCATCCTCCACGGGGGGTAAACCCTGCATATCGCAAAGTTCATTAAGATAAGTATATCCTTGTTTAATTTTATCATTATATCTACTTTCAAGTTCTTTTTGACCATCTTTTTGAGTAACAGCATAAACTTCTTTACGAATATTACCTCGAACAAGACCATAAAAAACAGTGATACTATTAGTACCACTGTCAAGTTCAGCCCACCAAACAGTAGGCGCACCATTGTTATTTCTACGATAAAGTTTATTCATTATGTTCACTTATTTTTAAACCATTAAATGCAAAACTAACAGCTTTACCACCTAGAAGTTTAGCTTTACGCTGAGCAATCGTTTCCTTTTTAGGCTTAATAGCCTTTGCAATACCGGTGCTAACATCAATGGGTTTACCTGTAAAGATATCTTTTGATTGATTAACTCTGCTAGCACTTCTAGTGCGTTTCCTTGGTTCTTTACTATAATATCGTACTGGGTTTCTTCTCTCGAAATCAAGATTTTTTTCATGTATATCAATAATTCTTTTAATAATAGTATTACGATAATCAATATAACTTTGAGCTTTTTCTGGATGATGTTCTAGAACAAGATAAAGTTTATCAAGAATATATTCAATACTAGAAAGAGTAATACGATAATCATAATTAATAGTTTGTCTAGGACGAGAACCATCAGGATAAATAGTAGTACAATCTAAATCTTTAATATAAGATTCAATTGCATCAGCCATTGTAGATTTATCAATAACATAATTAATATATCTAATATCTCTATCATCTAGCTTTTCTTCATATCCTTTTATTATCATAGATTTTCTTTATTACATTTATAAATAATAATACGAGTTGGCTTACCTATAAGACAATGATTATATTTAAACCATTCAATAATATCAAATGTAGGATAAGTTTTAGCTATTCCTTCAACAAGAGCATAACCTTCTTGATAATTAAAATTACTATGAACAGTTCCACCATTATCAGTATCAAGTAAGCTAAACTTTTTGATATATTCAACGTCATCATTAGAAGATAGATTAATTTCTCCATAACAATAAATATCTTTTTTATCAATACGTTTATTATCTATATCAAGATATTCAAATTTATCAAGATTTTGTTCATCCTCTTCAGTAATTGGACGCATAACAGTATAGGTAACACCAGCTAGACTTTTAGTATGGCAAAGTATTACTTTCTTCCGTATCCCAAGTAAATTCACTTTCTTCTCCATAATTATCTTCTATATATTTAACAACTTGTTGAGTTAATTCATTAATAACATTTATAGAATAACTACTTCTCAATTCAGCAAAATCTTTAACGCCAAGTTCTTTAGGAATAATAATAGGTATAATATCATAATCATTCTTAAGAATTATAGCTTCCATAAGACCAGTTCTATCATTATCCATAAGACTAATAAGAAAACCATTTCGATTAAGTTTACTACGAAGCCAATCATATTCAATTTGACGAAGTTTATAAGTTTCATGTGGAATATTAACAACACCAATAGTTTTAGATTCAAGGGTAGACCCCCCGTAGAGGATGGAATGATTAATACTCTTTAGATAACATTCAAGACTTAATCTATCTTTAGTAGATTTAGTTATAATAATAACGTCATAATTATCTAATTCAAGATTAATAACTCCCTCAATAGTATTACTATTAGTTATAAACTTAACTTCAGTTTTCTTATTCCTATTTGGAAAATACAGTTTAACATTAACTATTCCTCTTTTATCTTGCCCAAGAACGTAACCATAACATAAATCTGTTTTATTTTTATCATAAAAATATTTAGGAATAGGATTAGTAGAACGATTAATATAAAATTGGTCAACAGGATAAACAAAATGAGTATTAAGAAAATTAAGATTAATACCAAATTGTCCCCAATACTTAGCATCTAAATTATTCCACGGACGAGTAACAAGTTCAATAATAGGTTTATGATTACGTACATTACTAATAGCCCTAGCAATATTATAATCGTTGTTTTCATCTTTATCTTGTCCATAAATAATATTTCTAAAAGTATAAGCAATATGTTTAAGAACAAATAGAAATTGACTTTTAATAGAAATATCAATTTGCTTATGAACAATTTCAGAGAGTACAGTTGCAGCAGCATCTATACAATCTCCCCACCAATATCCAGCAAAATCTCTTCCTTTAAGTTTATTCCTATTATCATATCTAAAACCAAAACTAGGATGAGTATCTTCACGAAAAGGACTAGATATAAATTCTCCTGTATCTATACAATGTTGTATATCTTCAACACTAATTCCAGTATAAGTACTAAAAATAGTAATTTGACTAACTTTAGAGAAAATATAATCTTTAGTTAAAATAGTATTACTAATATTTCTTTTCATAATATTTCTAATTTGACCTTTATCGTGAACATATAAAAAAAGAGGACTAGGTACTAAAATAGTACCCAATCCTCTTACATACAACTATTTAACTAACTTTAATTTTTTAAAATGGCAAATCTTCTGTTGGATTAACAAAAGCACCAGCAGCATCATTACCACCACCAAATGGACTAAAATCTCCACCGCCATTAAATCCACTAACAGGATTTATAGGAGTAGCAGTTTGAACACCAGGCATTACACCAACACCAGGCATAGCAACATTTGGCTGTTTAGCTTGTTCGGCAGATTTTTGATAAACAATACTTTCTTTATAAGGGTCAATATGCAAACTAGGAGCAGATTGTTCTTTATAAAGTTCAATAACTCCATCATTGATAAATGTAGGAAATCCTAAATCACCAAATGAAGATTTACTTCCAACAACAGCACGCCATTTACCATCATTCTTAACGAAACGAAGAAGCTTCATCCAAATAGTAATAGGTTTACCTTTAGCATCATTATAAACAGGTTTACCATTATTGTTAAGTAACTTAACATAATTTTCAAACACAGTTTTATAACCAGCTATAACTTCTTCAGCCTCAACAGGTACATACTGCATATTTTCATCAAAATCTTCAAAAGGCAAAATAAGAGCATCAATTTCTTCTTCTGTTAAATCACGACCTTTAAGAACAAATACATTATATATATGTTTCATAAAGCGGAAAATGTTATCAACTTTCCAAGCACCTTTACCACCGGGAATAGTTTCAACATTACTTTCAGCAGGAAGAAGACGTTGAGTTACATAACGACGTTCATTGATATTTTCATGATTACTAGCAAAAGTAAATGTAAGATAAGGAATACTCATACCAGCAAATGAAGGCATACCTTGAACATCATCTTTCAATGTAGCCCAATCAACTTTAACATCATCAAGATGACCAATAAACAAGCCATTAGCTTTATTACAATCAGTACGTTCATCAAACTTTTTACGAGTTACATCACGTAAATCGTTATTAATACCTCTACCTCTACGTTTTTTAGGAGTTTGTACTTCTGCATTAGCAGTTTGTTCAGCACTTGCTGCAACAGCAGCTTCATTCTTAATTTCTTTTTCTGTCGACATAATTAAAGTAATTAAAAGAATTATTAGATAAAATAAGAGCTGCACTATTAGCAATACTAACAATGCAGCTCTATGTTCAAGATACTATATTTCTAGGACGAAGATTTGATTATTCAGCAGTTTCTTCTTTTTCAGCTTTCTTACCGATACGAACAGGTTCTTCATCTTTATATTCGGTAAGCATTGCAATCTTAACAACAATATCTTTATGACCGTTATTAACAACAGCTTCTTGCAAGTTATCAATATCTACTGTATAAACACGATTCTTAGAAGTAGCTTCTTCATCAGTCATATCAGCTTTCAACTGTTTCCAAACATTAGAATCAGTAAAGTTAAGAGTTACACCAATACCAGACAAAGCAGCAGTATTAGCACATTTAGAACCTTTAATCTTAGCAACTTCATCACCTTGAATACAGCTAACCAAAAGTTCTTTCTGTTCATCTTCGGTAATACCTTCACGACCAAGAGCAGCTTTCAATTCTTCATTAGAAGAAGATAAAGCACCTTCAAGAGTTTCTTGGAAATAAGTATTAACATACTTAATCTTATCATTCTTAGTCATACGAACACGAGTAGTGCAAGGATTACCATTCTTGTCTAATTCAGCAATACCTTTAGCCAAAGCCCAAATATCAAATTCAGCATGAACAGCCATAGCAGCTTCGGGAGATTCAATATCCAAACCTTGTTCTTCACAGAAAGCAACAACTTCGGGTACTTTATTGATAATAGCATTATCAATATTTGCACAGTTATTAATGAACATTACATATTCACCATGAGCAATGCCGAGAGCTTTAGAAACTTGGGCAGTCATACGGAAACTACCGGGAGTAGAAACAACTACCAATTCAGGTTCTTCACTAACTGCTCTTTGACCAGCATTAACAATACCCATACCAAAACTCAAACCTTTCTTAAAGTCTTTCATTTTACTTAAATTTTAAAAGTTAATAATATCAGTTTTACAACTGTTTTGTTTAATAATAAAATCTCTATCTTGTTTATGTTATTGAATTTCAGTAATATCAATAATATCTTCATTACTCAAATCAATACCTTGCATAGTCTTTAATTCTTCTGTGCTTAAACAGCCCATAATTAAATCATTAGCAATTTCACGAGCACCATAAACAAATGCTCTATGACTTATCATTATTTTAGAATATTTCTTATAAGTATCTTTTTCAAAACATCCAGCAACAATAGCATCTTTATAAGTAAACTCACCAGTAGCAACCATATTACGTTCTCCAATTTTACGATAAAAACGATAACTAGTAATATAATCAATAGGAATAGCAGGTATTCTATAAACAGGAACTTTACCAGTAGAAGCAATTTGTTTAGCTTCATTAGTATTAGTAGCTATTTCAAACTTACCATTAAGTTGATATTCTTTATATACATTACCATTATAATCTTTATAATATTTAACAGGATAAACATATATATGTTCATGGTCTTTATCTTCTGTATTTTTAGTTTGTGCCTCTTTGGGAGTAAGACACTTAATACAGTCAGATGGAAGTTTATCTTCATCATAAGCATTAAAGCCATCTGTATATTCGTACAGAGCGCGATAATTATCTACTTTTTCCCAACTCACGCTGCCTTTGACAAGTAATGCCTTAATAATGTGAACATCAACACCTGTTTTACCTTGAACTACATTAATATGTTCAATGCAAGTAGAAAATGGAAGTCTAAGGTCTTTAGCTCTCATTGCAATAGCAAGACCATCTTCAACAGACTTAATACCACATTTATCACTACGCATAACACGTTTGATAAATACTTCAAGACTTGCAATTTCAGCTTCACTCATATAATTAAGCTGATATGGAGCAACAGAATGTTGAACACCATGTTGTTTTTCAATACCACTATTACTAACAGCAACAGTAGTATCATTAACTTTAACTTCTTTATCTTCGTCCATTCTATCAAAGAGCGATTTTGATTACACAACAAATGTAACTATTATATTTATACTAGCAAACAATATCATCAAAATTTTGAGCACTAATATCAGAATTAACATTCTGTATAACTTCATGGTTAGCCGATAACTTTTCCTTTTTAAGACTTGCTTCTTCGATAGTACCAGCTATATAAAGTTTATGTACTTTAAGTTTTGATTGACTACAATTAACATTATTATAACGATAGATAAGTTCATCTATGGTATCACATAAAGGTGAGGTTAAAATCCATTCGTCTACGCTTGTTTCTAGGCTGTCAGTTGAATTATTTTTTATAGATAATACTCTTAATAAGCCATCATTAAAAGCCTTTAAATTCAGCGTGGAAATAGCCTTAGATTTGATTATTCTCGGTGTATTCTTTTTAGATCCACTTTTGTACAAAACTGGAATACCATTAGAATCAACTAGAACTTTATCATCAATCTTATCATGGTAATCACCACAAATTTCACCTAATTTATCATTAATATATTTAGTAATAGTTGCAGCATATTCTCCTCTCTTACTAATAATAAGAAATCGTTTATCAGGATTATCTTTAATAATTTCAACTATTCTTTCTAGCTTACAAATATTATCAGAACATATAAGCATACGTTCACGAACAATATTATAAAAAGTCTTAACTCGTTCAGCAAGAACAAGAGGATTATAACATTCATCAATTTGCTTACTAAAAGGATTAGTCATATCCATATCAGCACTCCATCCATTATATTCAGCTATTTCTGTAATATATTGAATAGCACTACGTCCATCTTGAGTACCATTTCGAGCACATTTAATATTATCAAGATTACCAAATACTTGAATAGTCTGAGTAATAAATTCAGTATATTTATCATAATTAGTAATATCTTCTTGACTAGTAAATAAAATCTGCTCTCTGTGTTCCTCTACGGGGAGTATAGCTCGCATACCACTAGAATTTAGAATATTATTAATAGGTGGAATATTATTATAAATCTTAGTTAATGTAGAAGTATCAATAGTTTTTTCAGTTAAAATCATAAGTTTAAATCTAGCATGATTAAAAACTGTATTACAAGAAAGATTCCATTCATTAACTCCAACAACAATAGAAATATCATAATTATAATTATATCTACTATTAACATAAGTATGAGTAAGAATATTAATAGTATCTATATTTATATTATGATTTTTAAGACCATCAACAATTTCAGTTCTTCTTTTCCAATTATCTGTAACAATAAGTATTTTAATATTATCATTCTTATTTCGCATAAGACTAATAATTCTACTTATAATTTCACAATAATCAACAGGTGGAACACAATTAATAGTTCCAATACCTTTATATTCTTTAGAACCCCATTTATTAATTAGTCTATCATAAGTTTCTTCAACTATATTTCTCATCCAAAATCATCTTCATTAAAAATAGGATTATACATACCACTATATTTTTTAATTTTACTTTTACCTTTACCTTTAGGAGAAATTTTAAGTTTGATAGGATTAATAATCTTCATAGCTTCTTGATAATAAAATTTAAAATTAATATCTCTAAGAGAAATATCTTTATCATCAAGACTATTAATAACTGTTACAACAGAACCAGCTGCCATTCTACTACGAGAACCGTTATCATTATGAACTTTTTCAATAATATAGCCTCTATTAGAAACATAAAACCTAACATATCTTTGACAAATAACATGAGTAACTTGTCCATTTTCAATCTTAGTTTCTTCTACATGAAATTGTTTACCTACATTTTGAGTAAGACAAAAGTCAAGAATATTAGTAGCTTCTTGAAGAGTATCCATTACAGGTTTATTATTAAGAAAATAGTTTTCAATAGCTTGAGCAACAATAGGCATGGAATAACCTTTAGTTAAATCTAAAGAATACATCATAGGATTAAGAGCGCCTTTAGATTCAAGTTTAAGTTTATGAACACCATTTTTAATAACTCTAAATTGGCTAAGATAATTATTTATATCTCTACTAACAAGACAATGATAATAATCAGTATCAAACTTAAGTTTAGTAGTTTGTTCCCACTCATCTTTAATACGATTATAAACATCAATATCTCGTTTATAAAGTTTAATAACAATACCATCTGTATTAGCACTTAACACATGAATATTGTGTAACTCTAATTCCTCAACCAACATTAGCATCATTAACTGCCCATTAATAGTAGTTTTAAGTACAGCTAATCTATCATAAAGATTACCATTTTCAAATCCAAGTTTACCATAAACAGAATTAATAACAATCTTTAAAACTAAAGCTAAAGTATCTCTATCAATTCCGTCAACAGTATCTTCATCGCTGTGTTTAACTTCAACTCTTTTATTTTTAAGCCAACCAATAAGATTACAAAAAGCATTAGTATCAAGATGAGCTGGAGCTACTTTATGAGCAGCAATAATACTAGGATACATACTATTAATATCAGCATGAATATAAACATAGTCATCATTGCCAAGTACATCGTGTTGACCCCCCGTGGAGGATGGAAATAATTCTCTTCCACTACTCCAAAGTTCAACAGGATTATCTTGACTATGTAAACCTCCAGTTGCAACAGTATAAGTTACATTTCCAATTTTAACTTCTTTACTAAACGCATCTTTATTAACTCTATAAATAGTAGTTTTAAGACATTCATCAAGAAAGTCTTGCATAGGTTTAGTTTTGAATTTAATAAAAGGAAAAATAACTTTTTTAAAACTCATAGCAGTTCTTTCAGTTTTCTTACCTTTCCATTGTTCAGGAGCAAGACCACTAAATTTACTATAAAATTTCTCAAAAAGAATATCAGCAGTTTTACTACGACTAGAATTAAGAACATCTACATCATAAGCTTTACTAATAGCATAACGAGATTTAATTTCTTCTGGATAAAGACGAACTATTTCAGCTACAATGAAAACATCATTAAGATTATAATACATCATAGGTTCAATATATTCATCAAGAATAAATCTATCCCATTTATCAACAAACTTATTAAGTTGTTGAACAGTCATTCCTTTAAGATTAGGAATACTATTATATAATTCAGCTTCTTTTTCATTAATACTAGGAAGTTCATATTCTAGAAGTTCATACCATTGAAGATTAATAGAAGTTTGCTTAAGACCTTTAGGAACATATTTACGTTCTCCTGTTTTCTTATCTATAACAGAACTTGCCTTGTTAAGAGCAAATATTCTCATTACATCAATACCAGTAAATGGTAGTTTATATTTTCTAAGACTAGTAAGATAAAAATCATTTTTAAATCTATCTTTATCATTTTGACTATTAATTATAGTTTTACTTGTTTCATATAACTTAGTAATAAGTTCTTTCGTACTATTCGTACGCATATAAAAACTAAGTAAAGCAGCAATCATAAGATTATCATAATTGAAATTATTAAATCCATACAAGTCAGTACGAATAATATTTCCATTAGAATCCTTATAACATCTAGTTTTATTAATATAACCTATCATAGAAAGTAATTGACTATCATCTTTATCTGTTATATGAAAACTATGTTTTTCAACAGTTTTAAGACGAGCTTTAATTTCTTCAACAGATAGTTTTTGAACTAAAGGAATAGCTTTTCCATCAGCATTAACACAATTTTTAAATACTTTAAGATAACTATTAATACTAACAAAAGTAACAGAAAAGAAATTTCTTAAAACTTCAACATCATAAGCTATACAATTAATCATTTATATAATTTAATCCATAGTTATTTCTGTTTTTAGTAACCCAATTAACATCATCAGCAAAACGCTGTTTAAATATATGATAAAGATTATCATCTTTAAATTTAATAAGAGGAGAATAATTATTAAATACATATTTACCGCCAGTAGCCATAAATCTAGGAATTGGATTATCACTAATACTACGATAAGCATCACCAAATACAAATAGATATTTGTAATTAATTCTAGCTAATTCTTTCCATAGAATATTACGACATTTATCAATAGCAGTAAGATATGTATTATAATTATTAGAACAAGCACATTTAATACTATAAGTCATATATACATCTTCAGTGTTATTACGTCCAGAATATTCATCATAAAGATTACCAATATCAGTAAATAATTGATAATCTTCACAATAATTTCTATCACCCCTAGGAAATAGGAAAACAACATCTCCATGAATACTTCCTCTACCACCTTGTATATATTTACCTGTATTAAATATACGATTTGGACATCTAGCACAATCAATATATTCGTCAACAGTTTTACTTGCCATAAGATAATACTAATTGATTACTAGCGCGAGAACAAGCAACATACAATCTACGAAGCATTTCATCTCTATTAGTATAAGGATGACCGTATTTATCATAAATCATATCGTTAATATCTACAAATACATTTTTATAAGTAGAACCTTGTGCTCTATGAGAAGTAATTGCAAAACCATAATCTAAATCTCTACTAAATAAAATCTTACCATTACTATTCGTAATATTAGAAGCGATAAGATATTTACGTTTAAAATCAAAATACTGTTTCCATTTACTTCCACGTTCAGAACTGCTAGCTTTTTTAGCATCATCAATAAGACTAGTCAATTTCTTATAATACATTTGAAATGTATAGTTATCATAATGGTCAATAACAAATAAAGGTTGAGTTATAGCACCACCATGAATAGCTTGAAACTTAATAAGAAATCCTTTAAACTCATAATCATTATCAATTGTATCAACAATATCTTTAACAATATATTCTTCACTATTGTTTATAATAATATCATTAAAAACATCAACAACAGTAGTATAACTCATTATTAAATCATTACGAGTAATAAGGCTCTTATCAGCATCTTGAATAATCATATGTCTTACATGGTTATTCCATTGTGCAACACGACTATTAGTATAAGCTATAATACGATACAAATCAATATTTTTAGTATATTCTTCATCATTAAAACAAGTATCAATTAAATCAGAAAATTCAGTTTGACCACAAACATAAAATCCTTTAGTTTCTTCATTATAATCTTGTCTATTTTTAGATATATAATCAAGAAATCTCCATCCATTCTTATTTTCTATATCTTCTCTAAGAAGAACAAGAAGTTTACTAATAGGATTATTATTTCCTTGTCGTACAACTTCTTTAAGATAATAAGTATTACTAGCAATAAGAAAAGCTTGACTAGTTTTTTCATTAACAGGGGGCAACTGATGACTATCACCGAGCATTATAACTTTAATCTGAAGTATTTTACATCTATTACTAATATATCTAACAAGTTTAGCATTTAGCATAGAAGCTTCATCAATGATTAAAACTTTAAGACCACCTAGTTTATCTTTTCCAACAGGATTAAAGGCAGGATTTTCAGGGTCAAAATTTTCAATATTAACATCAAGTCTAAAACCAAACAATGATTGAATTGTATTAACTTCTTTTCCACCAATAGAATTACTAAGAACTCTACAAGCTTTATGTGTAGGAGCAGCACAACCTATAACACCACCAGACCATTTGCAATTATTAATAACATATTTAATAACAAATGTCTTACCTGTACCTCCAGCACCACAAAGAGCATTAATATATTTCTTATCATCCCAAGGCTGTGCAAGAAACTCAATAAGTTCATGCACAGCTATTTCTTGGTCTTTAGTAAACTTAATGTTAGTATCTTTTCTATTACTATTAGCAATATTAAGATTACCAATCATTACAATTCGTTGTTTACATCAATAAGATTATTTTTAACTTTATCTTCATATTCTTTCCATTCTTGAAAAGCTAAAATAGTAGATTCACTATCACCACGATTATAACACGTAGTAATATGAAACAATTCCTTAGCAAAAGGCATTTTAACAATTTTACCTTTAGCTATAAGTCCAGCAGCAAAAGGAATATAAAATCTAGTATCAACAGTTTTTCTATTTTCACTATCTCTTATAATTTTAATTCTATGGTTATATTCATCTAATCGACGAGCATAAACAACTTTCTTTCCTTTAGTTCTGTAACTTTCACCTGTAATGCTATATAGTTTGCCATTGTATTCTACTTTATAAGTACCATCAATATATCTAATAATACCTTCACATTTAGCAACTATAATAACATATTTATTGACTATTCCTTTCTCTTTGGATTTACCTACAACTCCAAATGAGAATTTAAAGCTAACCATAACATACTACTTTCTTTTAATAGTATGCATACGTTTATCAACAGCACGAGTAATACCTTTAAAAGTATTATCCTCTGCAAATTTAGCTTTACGAGCAGCCTTTTTAGCAGCTTTCTTAGCAGCAATCTCTTCATCACGTTCTTTTTGTTGTTGAATAACATCAACAATTTCAATATGATAACCACAATAATGAGAAAGAAAATCAATCTTACCACTAGTTCCATTACCAATAGCACTATTTTTAGCTACTTTAATAACTTTACTAGCAGGATTGATTCCAACAACAGCGCCAACATTATTAAGTTGACGAACAACAGAAACTTCATCATACTTTTTCATAAGTACTTTACATTTTTAAAGATTAATAAAACAATTATATTTAATAGTTAAAACTATAATAAGTTCAATAATAGTTAGATTAGTAGAGCCACTACGCTACGCTCCGTGGCGACCCCCCGTAGAGGATGGAAGCAAGCTAGTCATTAAACTTTCTTTCTAATAATATCATTAAAATCACTAGCAAGTTTACCAATCCTATCTTCAATTCTATCTAGTCTATTTCTATCTCTATCTCTTTTAACTTCCCATTGTTTATTAATATCGCAAATATCAATTTGAATCTTTCTAATCCAATTTTGAGTATCATTAATATCTCTAATAAGTCTATCTAGTTTTTTACTAACAATGGTAATTCTTATAAAAAGATATACAGATAAACCAAATATCATACCAAGTATAAAATGAGAAACATTTTCAATCATAGAAATAATGATAAAGTTTACGAATGAGTTCAAATCTAGTATCAGTAATATTATAGATTTTAAATGCCTTAGCAACAAAATCAAAATCACCATATTTAAGTAAAGCATCTATATAATCTTTAATATCACTAAGCCACATAATAGCACTAACAGAATACCTATCACTATCAGTATTAGTAATATATTGACCAATACCTTTAGCAATAGTATCAGCAGTTATATCATTAATAATAAACTTATCAGTAAACCAATTATCTTTTATATAATGTTTATCAGTATATTTATCACGAAAGGTTTTAGATAGTTTATTACATAAATCAATATAAGAACGAGCAGCAGTTCTATTATTATGATTAACAAATTGAACATCTTTAACTTTAAGAGTTAAGTTCATACCACATTCAATAATACGAACTTTAATTTGTTTTTTATCTTCATTAATATATAGAACAATAGCAAGTTTATCTTTCCAATAGCCAGTATTCAAAGTAACTATATCATAAAGTTTAACTTTAAATCCAGATGTAATAGTACCATCAATATTCTTATAAGCAACATAATTCATAACAAAACTGTATTAAATTTTTAGTTTAACATTTATTAGCTAGTTCTTTTGCCCTGTATTGAATCCAATATTAATCGTGATAGATTAATCAGATTATATATGAAAATTCAACAGAGGGCAAAAGAATCATATCTATGAATATGTTATGAACGTAAATAGCTAGTCATTTGTAGCAGGCTCATTATTCTGTTCATTATTATTACCAGCACGTTTAAGACGTTCTTTAAGTATATGTTCAGCAACAGAACCAAGTTTACATTCACTAACATTATAACTAACACCTTTAGCATGAGTTACAGTATATACAATAGGATAATTAATATATTTATTATTACCTACTGTACGTTCAACTTTAGTAATTCCAACTTCGGTTACAATACCAACACAAATACCAAGCTTAGTTTGATTATGATATTGATATGTATATTCCATATACACAACTTGACCTTTTTCAAACTTAGCTTGTTCTTCAATGTATCTATCTAATAGACCATTAAAAATAATTTCATCAAAATTATCCATTTTAATTATATGTTTAAAGTTAATAATATACATACTAAAAAGCCTAGCAATATCTTCACAGACAAAGCTAGGCACAAATAACATATGAGTTTACACAATCACTATTATTACTAATTTCACAATTAATAATAACTAAAATATTAACACCAAATACTTAACCAAAAAGTATTATATGACTAAAACATAACACACTTGAACTATAATAATTATCAATAGCACTATCTTCACAGACCATGCTATTAGCACAATTTTAACCAGATTAAACGGATAATAGCAATATCATAGTTTCGGAGTCAATTCCTCTAAGTTCAGCATAAATTTCATCATCACTAACATTCTTAAACTTATTCTCTTGTTTATTATTATCAACAGATTGATTAACTATTTTAATAATTTCCTTATATTCTGCATTAGAAGTATCAATAATATGTTGAGCAATCAAATTATTAATTTTAGTATTAGCTTCAACAATATTAATAATCATATCTTTAGCATATTTAGGAAAAACAGCAATAATAGGTTTAAGAATATCTTTATCTTCAATTATACTATCCCAACGATTAATAAGCCAATCAAGTTCAAATCCATTTTCAGTAGCAAGTTTAATAATATCTTCTTGAGTTTTACCAAAATCATTAATATATTTTTGTTCTTTAAGAACATATACAAATAAAGCTAAACCTCTAACATATTGGTCTGGAGATAAACCTTTATCTTTAATATCATTAATGAATTTATTAAGAAGATTACAATCTTCTTTATATTTACAGGTATCACAAGCAATATTATTAGATGTATTACAAGGTTTACCAAAAACTTCATCAAGAATAACTTTAATATTAATATTTTCCATAATTTTATTTATTTAATCATAATAACCAAAAACATCATTTTCAGGATCAACAGCAGGAGTATCATCAACTGTTGGTTCCCAAGCAATGTCATCATAATCTTGACTTAGACATTCTGCATGAATTTCAACACCTTCAACATTATTATTGAAATATGTATCATCTTCAACAAAATAAATATCAGTTCTTTCCATATCTTTATATATAAAATAAACTCCGAGTAGAGGATGATTATCATCAACTAGTTAACTATAACAAACCCAATAAACAAAATGGATAAAAATGACAGGCAAATGAGAATTAGCTTTAATAAGCTCAACAGCACTATCCATCCTCTACGGGGAGTCTATACTACAAACTTAGCTAGCTTCAGAATCTTTATTCTTTTTATGAAGTTCAGTTTCAGTATCAATCATAATACCAATAACTCGCTGACTATCACTAGCAACATCAGCATGAGCTTTAACTAAAGCATCAATGAATAAATCATCTGTATATCTATATTCTCTACGAAGACCACCATCAGCAGTAACTCTAAACTTATTCCATAAGAAGTCAACATAAGCACCTTTAGAGTTATTAATCCTACCATCGTCTTCTAAAGTATGAAGAATATTAAGAGAAGTATGACGTCTAAAAGCAGCATTGAATTTAACAATACAAACTACGTCAAGAATATGTTGAGGAACATTAATTCCAACAGGAACACCACGTTTATCAGTCTTAGCATCTTTAAAATCATTATCTTCTTGACTGACAGTAACAGTTTGTTCACCATCTTTTCTAACTTTAACTTTCTTCTTTTTCTTAGACTTATCAGACTTAGATTGAACAGTTTCACTACTAACAACAGCATTAACTTGTGTATCTTCTTCAGGAACAACAAGTCTACCTTCTTGTTTAGCTTCTTCTAAACTTTCAGCCATAGTTTTCTTTCTAGGCTTAGATTGAACATTACTAGTAACATTATCAAAATTTACCATAACACTTATAAGTTTAAGATTAATATTATTATCAGTAGCAATATTACTCTACTGAACAACACGACAAATATAATAATTAAATATAATACTCCAAATATATTATAATTTATTTATACTATAATTCTAACTAATAATCAATAGCTATATTAAAATAACTAAAATAGTTATAGCAATAGGAATTAACTTACCACGAGTATAATAAATATCAATAGTATCAAGAGTATCATTAGTATAAAGAGAATCAGTAATATCAAGAATATTAAGAATATCATTAGTAATACCACCAGTAATATTAGCATGACTAGTATTAATAGTCATTATAATACTGATAGTATTAATAGTGCTATTATTAACTAGAACTAATGCTATTGGTCATTATGACTAAAAGTCTTATTAGACTTGATAATACTGTTAGAGCTAGTCTTAATAACGATTGTATGACTAATCGTTATGACGAACGTCAATGAGATGATAATGATGATGCTATGACTGAAACTGATAGTGATATAACTAGAGGTTATAATGCTGGAACTAGAGATTATGATAGTATAACGAGAAGTTATAGGAGAGAAAGAGAGGGAGTTGGAACTAATACTAACAACGATGATATAACTAGAGGTTATAACTAATGGTTATGAAGATATAACTAAAGGTTATAGGAGATATAACTAGAGGTTATAAAGGTTATAACGAAAAGTTATAATGAGATAGGAGAAAGAGTTGGAACAATAGGTTTAGATTGATTATTAGGAGTGTTATTAGGATGATAAAGAGGATTAGGAAGAATACCAGCAACTCTAGTTCCTTCAGCATGACCATCTCCACACTCATCTCCACATCCATCTCCACCAAACTCACTCTCAACTCCACATTCAACCTCAATTTAACCCTATTTGAACCACATCCAACTCCACCATTTCATTCTCCACGAACTCCACATTCACCACTTTCATCTCCATATCCTCTTTCTCCACATTCAATACCTCTCGTCACCTCTAATTTCACCTCTATAACTTTTTGTTATGAGAGTAAATCTCCATGACCAATATCAGTATAACAAAATGTTATAGGAGTAAATCTCCATGACCAATATCAGTATCAATATCAGTAATCACTAGTTCTATCTCCATTAGTTTCGTCATGACGAATATCATTAAGATTATCATCATGACGAGCTAGATTAGTAATGCTAATCCGAAGAACTTGTGAAGCAAGTTCTGAAGCCTCACTAATTCCTATACTACTAGTATCACTAGTAGTATAAGTATGACTAACTTTAATTGTTAATAACTGTAATTATAACTAAATTAATATATAGCTAAATTCATGGGTAGACCCCCCGTGGAGGATGGATGATGAAATAACTAGCTAATATTCAGTAAGTTAAACATTACTACACCTGTATTTTAAACTAGCGTTATGCTATTGCAAGCTAGCTTGCTAGCATAGCTAGTTTAAAATATAGTAGGATGTTTGACATTACCAAATTTAGCTTGATTATTTTATCATTCATTAACATGGAGGTTTATCCATGACTATTAGCATTATTAATATTAGTATAGCTAAGCTCAACATCATGGGTCATTCGGTGGCTGCTGTTGCAAGCAACAGCAGCCATAAGCTTACTAGATTAACTAGTCTTACTAGTACCATCAGGCTCAGTAGGAGATTCTCCACGAACTCCACTTTGAGTTAGAGCAGTATTAATAGCACGAGCGATACTTTTTAGTTCACCATTAATAACAATTCTAAGTTTATCAACAACGGCATACACTTTATTAATATCATCAGCATTACCATTAGTAGTTAAATTGGTAATAGCAAGAGGAATATTAGCATCAGCAAGATAAAGTTTAGTAAGTTCAACAGAAGTAATAGAATTATCATTCTCAACTTCAATAGTAGTAATAATACGATGTACTTTCATGATGTTTAATATTAGGACAAGACTTATCAGAACTTGCAGCTAGTTCATGACTGATAAGACTTATCAGATTGTTAAGTTCGTTTGCTGCAATATATTTAATGTTGATGATGAGCATTTCCATGTTGAACACTAGCAACAGCATCAGCAAAACTATTGTTGATAACATCAGTGCTACCAACCCGAAGGTCAGTAGCACCATGTTCATTAGAATGGTACGTCGTCATCGTTCATTGCAGTAGCAACAAAACTAGCCGCTTTAGCTTTAGCCTCACGTTTGGCGGCAATGGCAGCACGAGCATCATCCATAATCTGTTTGATAAGTACATTATATGCACCAACAAGAACAGGGTCAGCAGGCTGTTCGATACCTACAATATGATATACATATCTATCATAATCTACAACATTGTAAAGATTGTCTTTACGAGTAAATGGATTACGGTCTTGTACACCAGCAGGTACAAACTGGCAAAGAACTTTGACAGCAACACCAGTCAGATACATACTAGCAAAACCAGCTTCAGCAGCCTCGCCAACATAGTTGACAAATCTACCGTAGAACTTGTCTTTGCGCATTACAAGCAGTATCTGATTGAATGGCATCTGAATAGCGCCAAGCATACCCATTCGATGTGTACCATCAGGCATACTTTGAGCACCTTTGACAGGACTAGCAATAGTAACAAACGCATTGAGATAAGAATTGCCATTACGACCTGTACGTTCTTGACAATCAATATTAGTAATGACAGTAGTCATTACATAACTATGACCATCAGTACAGATGCGTCTAACAACATCATCAATGGTTTCCACTTGCGCAGAACTTTGGTTATCTGTATCAACAGTAGGTTGAACAGGTTGGTTAACACTAGTAGTTGGTTCAACTACATTAACACTCTCAGGAGCAGCAGCACCTTGTGCAGCTTGTGCTAAATCTTTAACGTCTGGCATGACTATTAAGTATTTAATTACGCTAATCAGTAGCATTACTGACAGTTGTTTCGTTTCAACTGCAAAGTATTTAATGTTGATAATGAGCAACATCATCTAGTAGAGATTAATCTCTACTAAGATAACTAACAATAGCCGATAGTATTCCAAATACAACAGCAGTAATTTGTTCATCACTAGTTGGTTCTATCTTTAATGCTAGTATGATAGCTGGCATCATCAGTATGATTGCAACTAACAACAATGGTTTGTTTGTTCTCATAATGATTAGTGTTAATAGTTAGTAATGTAATGAGATGAATAATCTCAATATATTTAATGTTGATAATGAGAGCGAGAACTTTACTTTCTCCTAGAACTTGACGGGGGTGTCCAAGACGAGTTTAATGACCCACCCCCTTATACTCACTAGCCTCATCAAAACATTAATATACATTATTTTCACTCTTACTATTACCATTATCATTACCATTATTATCTTTATTTTCATCTTCATTATCATTTCCATTATATTTACTTTTCTCTTCATTATCTATATAACCCTTACCTTCATTTTCACTATCACTCTCATTATAACTTTTCATTTCATTTTCATTATCGTTACCTTTATTACCTTCATCTTCATTATTTCCATTATCTTCGCCCTCATCTTTATAATTATCATCATTTTTATCATCACATTTAACTCAGTCTTCACCAATATCTACAACTTCAGTTGCATACAAATCTTTATTCGCAATTACAATACCTTTATCAGTATCATTTTTAAATAAAACAAATTTATCAACTATAAGTCTATCTTTATCATCAAAAGTTTTTATTAATTTAGCTTCACTAATAATATTAATAAGTTTGTTAACATCACCTCTAAATATATAAATAGGATTAACAACATAAATATTTTGTAAATTAGTTCTTTTAATAATATTTTCATCTTCAAGATAAGCAATGGCATTATAATAATCTCTACGATTAGGTTTAACTAAACCATAACCTTTAATTAAATCATGAGAAATATAAATAACATTACTATTAAATTTAATATTTTCAGCAATATAACCAATAAAAGAAATAATAACAGCATATCTATTTTTTCTTATTATATCCCAAACTCTCATACCAATAGTAACAAAATTACGTTTAATACCAACTTCTTTACTAAGATGATAACCATTATCAAATTCAGCAACTATACCAGTTCTGGTACTTTTATTATAACTAAAAGGATTAGCAACAACAAGTCTTTGTTTTTCAAATTCTTCTAAGCAATCAGCATTATAACAAACATCATTAACAAGTTTATTATAAACTTTACTAGGTTTAAAATCTTCTTTAAAAGTCATAACAATAATATTATTAAATTCAACATAAAAATATATTACTCTAGGAAATTAGCGAAATGTGTTCCACCCATGGAACAAATATAGCAAATAAATAGCGAAATGTGTTCCATGGATGGAACAAGTTATATATTGTAACTTATTGATAATCAAGTAATTATAAGTTAGCAATAGTATCTATATAGATATATATTATATATAATATTAATATAATCAGCATTAATAGATTCGCTGTGACCCGCTCCGAGCTTCGCTCTCCGCTCAACTCCCCGTGGAGGATGAATACAATCAGTATCAATCATATCAAGTTAATCAATATTATAATTATTATCATTATCTCTATTAATATCATTAATACTAATATGATTAAGTCTAACTCATCTTCATCTTCCACGGGGAGTATGACTTGCATATTTATAATCATATAATCCTCTATGACACAAATGTTAAAAATAGTTTTTCTCTTGGTAGATTCATTCAAACTCTTACATTTGCTAAAAACAATTAAGTTATGGGTAAAGATAAAAGTGAAACTAAACCTAAATACACTAGAGAATTTCATAGTGGTGAAAGGAATAAAAAAGAAGTTAAAGTTCCTAGTAAACTTAAACTTGGAAATATTGGTATTGATAGTATTATTAAAACTAAATAATTTAGTGTTATGATTAAAGTTGAAAGTAGATTTAAAGATTTTGGTATTCAAATACCTACCGACATCAGCGAAATAACAAGTGAAGCACTTGACGCTGTTCTTACTAATGTAGTTATTGCTAAACATTATTGTGTTGTTGCTCTTTGCCAAAATGAAAGTTTGTTTGGTGTTATTAATAATAAAGTTAGTACAGTTGAGGTTATGCCAATTATTGCTAAGATTAGTAAAGAAGATGCTGAACTTATTGGTATGAACCAAATGGATAAGATTATTATTGACCGTTCTACTCTTGAACGCGGCTATCATCTTTATCTTAAACATAATGTTCTTAGTCCTCAATTTGTTAATAAGTATATTACTAATGATACTGAACTAACTCGTTCTATTACTGTTGGTACTTTTGGACAAAATCAAGGATATACAAAAGGACAAAAAGTTTGGTTTGTTGAATTTAAAGTTATAGCTATTAATGATTTAAGAGCTGCTATTACTGATAAACATAAAACTATTAATCCTTTTGTTTATCATTCTGCTGAAAAAGCTAATTAGCCATTTCGTCTAAATAATCGAACTCTTCTTAAAACTACTTATGTATAATTTAAAATTATAGGTACTTGTGTTCTTGTTTATAGTAGTAATTTAAGAAGAGTTCTTAAACTTTCAATTATGGATTTTAAGACTAATACTAGTTTTAATATTGCTAATACTAGTTCTCAAGAAGATTTTGATGATGATTATATTCTTATTTATAAAGATATAAATAATATATTAGATGATATTGGATTTCAAGGAGATGATAGAATACTTTGTAAATCTATTATTGAAAGTCTTGAAAAAGAAGCTAGTATTAATATACGAAAAGATAAATGTGTTGCTATTCCTCATATTGGTACTATTCAAAAGAATTGGTATCGTTCCAAACTTATTAGTCATTATAAAGACTTTAAAGAAGCTAGAAAAACTATGACTAGAGAAGAGTATAAAGAATATACTGTTAAAGTTATGGAAGAAGAAAAGCAAAAACATTATGAAGAAGAAGAAAAGATTAAGACTGAACATAAGTTTAAAAAGAAACTTCTTCCTATTTGGATTAAACTAAGTAAAAAACATAGTGCTGCTTATGCTAATCTTTGGCTATATGCTATGGGTAAACTTGAAATTATTGAATTTGATGAAGAAGTAGAAGAAATATATGAACGGTTTGGAATTGGATTGGATGCTGACCATAGATGAAACTGGTATGCCAAAAGCTCCTACACTTAAACAACTTCTTGATAGAGATGTTAGTCTTCTTTATACTAGAGATAAATCTCCTAATAAAGAGATGTATATTAAAGAAGTTGGAGTTATTTATTATCTTGGTGACCCTAAAGGTCCGTGTCTACAAGAAGGTCTTAGTGAAAAAGAAGCTCTTAAGAAAGCTATTGAGAATTTTGATTTACCTAAAAATTATCAACCTGATATTCTTGTTTGGAAACTTATTAAAAGATATTATAATCAAAAAGCTGGTGCTGGTATGGAAGCTGTACTTAATATTAAGCGTGGTATTCATAATGTTGCTCTAGCTGCTAGCAAGTTAAATGAATTGTTGAATGACAAGTTATCTGATGGTGCTAGTCTAGAAGATGTTCCAGTTGTTATTGGTTATATGAAACAAATTAATGATTTAGCTAATCAGTTTCCAAACACGATTAAAGCTCTTAATGTAGCTGAAGAAAATCTTCTGTATGAACAAGAGAATGTTGCTGGTAGAGGTGGAGTTGAAATTACTAGTAGTATGATTGAAGAATAAGCTGATGCTAATCTACTCCATCCTCCACGGGGAGTCTAGCGTAGGCACGTAGTGCCGAAGCGGGTCCAAGCTAGTGTTGAACTTAATAATATTAATATGGAACTTAAAGATAAAAGATATAATGATATTAGACTTATTTTTCATGAAGAAGAACATAAGTATAACGATAGTCTTGGTAATGATTATATTTCAACCACTACTATCCTTCATGGATATCAACCGAAGTTCGATAAGAACTATTGGTTGAGAAAGAAGTCTAAAGAACTAGGAATAAGTGAGAAGAAACTAGAGGAACAATGGTCAACTATTACTAAAGAAGCATGTGAACGTGGAACTAATACTCATAATGGTCTTGAAGATGGCGTTAAAGGGGCATCTATGTTTCAACAAGCTATTAATTATCTTGATAAACGTGAAGATGGTGTAATGGTTACTATTGCTGATATTCCAAATTTTGGTGCTAATTATAAACTTCTTAATCTTAAAGATTTTATTGAACTTACAAATAATCGTTATCCTCTTATATATGATGCTTTTAAAATGTACACTGAAAAAGGCTATAAGATTTATAGTGAAATTGGTATGTTTCTTATAGATTGGTTAATCAGTGGTACTATTGATATTCTTCTTGTTAATGAGGATACTAATTGTGCTGTTGTAGGAGATTGGAAAACTAATCGTGGTGGATTAAGATTTAGTAGTGGTTATTATAAGAAAGATAAAACAGTTAAACCTGCACAACAAACTAATGTTTGGGTTGATAAAGATGAACGACTTTTAGCTCCTCTTAATCATCTCCCTAATTGTAATGGTGCTATATATAATCTTCAACTTAGTATGTATGCTTTTGCTGTTGAATATATACTTGGTTTAACTATTAAAGGTATTTGGTTATGTCATATTGATAGTGATTTTGAACTTAATGAATATGGTATGCCAAAAAGATTTTCTGATGGTCTTTATCATATTAAAGAAAATCCTGTTGAAACTACTAAGTTCTTTACAATGAATTATTTACGTGATGATATTAGTAAAGTTCTTAAAGATAGAGAATTACAGATTAAAGCTACTGGTGTTCAAACTCAATTTAAACTTGCTATATGAAACTAAATAGAGATAATTTAGTTGGAGTAATTATTGGATTTATAGTTTTAGTTATATTTGCTATTTGTTTATCTAGTGGATGTGCTAAACGTATTACTCCTGTTCCTGAAATTCGTTATATTCCTGTTACTGATTCTACTGCGGTTAATGAATTAGTTCTAACTAAAGAATTACTTCGTAGAACTCAAGATTCTCTTAACGCTTATAAATCTGATACTACAATTAGTGCTGATTATTTTGTAGCTAAATATAAACTTGAACGTATTAGATATTATACTAAATTAGTAGACAAAAATTCTTCTCAATTAAAATTTTATAAAGGATGGATAAAAAGAGTATTAGAATAAATTTTAATTTTAATATTGCTAAAAATAAAAATGAAAGAAATAACTCTCATTTTAAAACTAAGCATTATAAAAATAAAGATATTGATTATATAGAAGGTGAAATATGGAAGCCTATTAAAGATTTTGAAAATGTTTATTATGTATCTAATAAAGGTAGAATTAAAAATATTATTTCCAATAAATTAATGAGTAATTTTATCGTTGGAGATTATTATAAAGTTTCTTTATATTCTAGACAGTATTTTGTACATAAATTAGTTGCTTCTGCTTTTATACCTAATTTAGATAATAAACCTTGTGTAGACCATATTGATACAAATTCTTTAAATAATAATGTTGAAAATCTTAGATGGGTTACTATAAAAGAAAATAATAATAATCCTATTACTATCGCTAAACAAAAAGATAGACTTAAAAGTTATAATAATAATAGAAAAATAAGAGTTGTTAAATTTAAATATAAAGATTATAATAATATTGAAATATTTGATAGCGTACTTGATGCAGCTAAATCTGTAAATGATAGTTCTACAAATATTAGTAGAGTATGTAAAAATAACTCTAAAGTTTCTATACCACGATATTTATGTAAAAAATATTGCTTTATGTATGAAAATGATTTTAATAGAACTATTAATGAATAAATTTATGGCTAACTTTGGAGATGCTTTTAAAAAACTATCTATTAAAGAAGGTGGTTATGTAAACGATAAAGATGATGCTGGTGGAGAAACTTATAGAGGTATCAGTCGTAAGTATAATCCTACTTGGCAAGGTTGGACTATGATTGATTCTTATAAGAAACATTATACTGTTGGTAGTAAAGAATTTAAGTCTAAACTTGATAATGATATTCAACTTCAAAAACTTGTTTGGTCTAAATATAAAATTGGTTATTGGGATGTATTTGAACTTGATGATTTTAATAGTCAAAGAGTTGCAGAACAATTATTCGATACAAATGTAAATTGTGGTCAAACTGCTACTATTAAGATGGCTCAAAGAGTTTTAGGTCTTAAAGAAACAGGTAGATGGACGCTTGATTTACTTAACAAACTTATTGAAATAAAAGATTAACTTAATACTGTATAGAATCATGAAGAAGATATTAATAGCAATATTAGTAATAGTGATTATTAATTTATGTGCAACTTTATATTTATCAATAAGTCGTTTTAGTGTAGAAGCCAATTCATATAACAGAAGTGACACTGCTATTAATCGTACTCGGATTGATTCTATACAGTTAGTTATAATTGAAAGAGAAAGTGTAGTTTATAAACTTAAAGAACATGAAAAAGATATTGATGATAAAGTTATTAGTCTTAGTGATAGTGCTTCTTGGGAGTTATTCAAGAAGTTGGTGTCAGAGTGAGATTGATAATGTAGTGCATCCTCCACGGGGAGTCAACACTACTGATACAACTGTTCTTGTCCCTATTAATATGATTAAGATTGCTAATACTAAAATTATTAAAGCTAAACTTTATAAAGATATTATTGATGAACAAGATAGTATAATTAATCTCCATAAGATTAAATATAATGCTCTTTATAAAGAAGTTGAAACTTTACAAAATAATCTTGATAATAGTAATAAAGTAAATGATAATTTAAATAAGTCTATTGAACGTATTAAACGTAAGAATAGATATTTGGTAAGCGGTGGTGCTGTTTGCGCTATCGCTTTTGTTGTTTGTTTACTAGTTAAATAAAATATTATGGCTGATGGTAAATATCCTTTTCTAGAATACATTGAAGAACCTGATAAAGAGAAAAAGTATAAGAAAGCTAGTGATTGTGGATGGTATGACCCTCATAATAACTTTTTAATTGGAGATAGTGGTGGCTTTCTTTTAAATATTAGACCTGGCAAATTTGTTAATACTGAACTTTTTAACGAAGCTGCTAGAACATATCAAGCCACAGGTAAATATACTCAATTTAAAGTTGATAGTATTCCTCATAGACAATTTAGACGTAGAGAATGTGATAGACGACGTAATGGTTTTTCTGCTCCTTGTTGGCAAAATCCAGATGGAAGTATAGAAGATGTTTGGATAACAGGTGGTCATTATAATTTTCTTAATTATACTCGTATGGAACGTACAGATGAATCATCTGTTATTGTTACTGAACATGGAGCTACTGCTAAAAAAATTTATAGTTTTCCTAGTTTTATTGATGCTCAATTTTGGACTTGGCAAATTATAGAATTTTGTAGACGTAATGGTTTGCATCTTATTATTGATAAAACTCGACGTGGAGGTTTTTCTTATATTATGGCTGCTGATAGTTCTAATGAAGTTAACTTATCTAAACATAAAGTTGTTATTCATGTTGCAGCTGATAATAAATATTTGATTAAACAAGGTGGTTTAAGTGATTTTGCTGTTAATAACTTAAAGTTCTTTGAAGAAAAGACTCCATTTAAAAGAGGTATATATAGTCCTACTACTGATAGTTTTAAACTTGGTTATCGTATGAAAAATGGAGTTGAAGCTGATGATAGTTGGTCTAGTTCTCTTTTAAGCGTTAGTGCTAATAATAATCCAGACTGTGCTATTGGTAAAGATGCTGTTACTATTAAAGTTGAAGAGTTATCTACAATGCAGAACTTTGATGACTTTATGAATGTAACTGAACCTACAATGACTGTTGGTACTCGTACTACTGGTACTCTTATGGCTTGGGGAACTGCTACTGCTGCTAATATGCAAATATTTGAACAAAACTTTTATAATCCTAGGGCATTTAATTTTATGCCATTTGAAAATGTTTGGGATAATGATGCTCGTAATGAAGTTTGTGGATTCTTTAAATCTTATGCTTGGGGTCTTGAAGGAGAGATAGATGGAGTTAAAGGATTTGATGAAGATGGAAATAGTAATCTACGAATAGGACTTAAGCTTGCTGCACGAGAAAGAATTGAAAAGAAAAAGACTGCTAAGACTTTTGCAGAATATCTTAATTATCTTGGTCAGCGTGCTTTATTTCCTGCTGAATCTTTTAGTAGTGCTAGTGAAAATATATTTAGTAGTGAAGCTCTTAATAAGTTTGAAGATAAACTTAGAGTTGATAATAGTTATAAGTTTTATACTGATGGTGAACTATTTGAAGATGGAACTAAAAAGATTTATTTTAAATCTAATGCTCGTATAAGAATTGAAAATCCTGATATGAAAACTTATGATTATATTCAAGGAGTTCCTAGACGTGGTAATGAAGACCCTCATGGTTGTATAAGAGTTTGGTTTGCTCCAGAATATGAAGAAACATATATTAATGATAGACTTGTAAGAAGTATTCTTCCCGGTACTTATGTTGCAGTTTATGACCCTGTTGGTATTGATAAAGATAAAAAAGAAATTACTGATAGACATTCTCATAATAGTATATTTGTTATTGAAATGCCTAGAGAACGTAATGGATTTAAACCTAAGTTATGTGCTGCATATTATGGACGTACTGAACGACTAGAAGAAGCTGATGAAAAGTTTTATCGACTATGTAAATGGTATAATTGTATTGGTACTGGACTTGTAGAAATAAATCGTGGTGAAACTGTTTCTAATTTTCGTAAATGGAAAGCTACTAAATATCTAGGTTATGAACCTTTATATGTTTGGGATTCTGCTGTTAAAGAAAAAGTTAGTACTAGTTATGGTTATAATATTGGTAGTGGTCCTAAGAAACTAGATGGTCTTCGACTTCTTAAAGAGTTCTTATATGAAGTTATTGGTAAGAATGAATTTGGAGAAGATATTTATGTTTTTGAAAGATTTCTTGATTATCAAACAATTCTTGAACTTAAAAAGTTTAATGCCGAAGGTAACTTTGACCGTATATCTAGTCTTATACTTTTAGGTATATATTGGAAGTCTATTGATATTAAAGGTAAACGAGAACTTGCTAGTCGTAAGAAAGTTACAGAAGATAATGATAAAACAGATATTTTTAATAGACAATGGTTTTAAGATTAAATAGATAAAGATATGTATAATTTTGGTAGACTTGATTTTCCTAATCAGCATGTTAGTTATGCTGAAAAACAAGAAGTTGATTGGTATGCTAAATGTTGTGATTATGTTATAGAAGCTGGTATTGCTTGTAAAGCTGATTTTAATGTAGAAGAAAAGTTTAATATTCTTCTTGGCAATATTCCTAGAGAATATTATAGAAAAACTCTTAATCCTTATAATGAGAAAGATGAAAATCTAACTCGTTTTCCAGCTACTATGCGTAATTATGATATGATGAAAGGTATTATTAGAAGATATATTGGTGAATATATTAAGAATCCACATGATTTTATTGTTGGAGCTAATAATCCAGAAGTTGTATTTGCTAGAGATGCTGAACTTGGTAAACAAATTATGATGCTTGCTGAACAAGCTGTTGCTAAAAAGATACAAGAAAGTTATATGCAGTTTGTTAATGAAGGTAATAATCCTGAACAATTTAATCCTGAACAAGCTGTTGATATTGAAGCTTTTATTAAAGAATTTAATGAAAATTTTATTGATGATATTAGTGCACAAGGACAAGATTTAATTAATGTTATTGATGACCTTACTGATGCTTTTACTATATACGCTAGAGCTTATTTTGAATTTGTTGCTTTTGGAGCTTGTTATACATATAGAGATGTTGTAGGTAATCAATTAATTAAACGTGTTGTTAGTGTTAGAGATGCTTTTCCTGTTCCTAACGATAATATGTTTGCAGAAGATTATGATATGTTTGCTGAACGTCGTATGTTGACTAAACAACAAATTATAGATGAATTTTATGAATATCTTTCTGAAAAAGAACGTGAAGCTCTTGATACATATTATCAATATAGTGCTACTACTTCTAGCGATAGAGCACTTTTAAATTGGGATAAGTATATGTATTATTTTGGTGATATATGTAGTAAATTTAATAAAGATGATTTGCAACATATTAAGAACACTAATATAATGGCTCGTGATGCTAATAATGGTTTATTTGAAGTTTGGCATACTGTTTGGAGAGGTGAAATAAAAGAAGGTATTCTTACATATAGTAATGGAGCATTTGTTACAACAAGAATTGTTGATGAAACTTATCAGTTTAACCCTGCTGGTGGTGATATTAGTATTGAATGGGTGTGGCGTCCACAAGTTTATGAGAGCGTTAGAATTGGTTCTCGTGCTACAAGCATATATCCTTATAAGGCTCGTCCTATTGCTTACAATAGGAATGGTAAACTTCCTTATAATGGTATTGCAGAACTTCTTCCCGGTTTTGGAAGATTTAGTGTTGTAGATACAGTTATTCCTTATCAAGTATTTCGTAATATAGTTTCTTATCATAGAGAAATGGCTATTGCTAAAAATAAGATGAATGTTCTTATGATTGCTAAATCTCTTCTTGGTAAAAAACCTGCTGAAACTATATATCGTATGGCTGCTGATGGAGTGCTTTATATTGATGATGAAGATGATGCTAATCTTGTTAAAGCACAAAATGTTCGTTATCTTGAAAGTCGTATGAATAATTATATTACGGAACTTGGGCAACTTATTCAAGAAATTGAACAGACTGCTAAAATGGAATGTGATATGACTCCACAACGTTATGGTGAGATTGCTAATAGTGCTGGTAAAGGAGTTACTGATGAAGCAGTTATTCGTGGAAGTATGGGTTCTGTTATTATTGAATTTATATTTGATAAAATGAGAGAACGAGATTATCAAGCTGAAATGGATTATACTAAACTTGCTTGGATTGATGGTCTTAATACTTCTTATAAAACTAAAGATGGTGATATTAGATATTTAAGTCTTGATGTTAATAATCATATTTTTGCTAATTATATTGTTACTTGTAAAACTTCTGTTAAAGAACGTGAGAAACTTGAACAATATAAACAACTTGCATTTAGTGCTGCTCAAAATGGTAATATGGATATGGCTAATGCTGCTATACGTGGAGATAATGTTGCTCAAATTAGTAAACTTATTGATAAGTATCAAAATATTCAACGTGAGCATGAACTTGATGTTGAACGTGTTTCTCAACAAACAGAACAACTTCGTCAAGAATTTGAACTTGCTAAGATTGATAGAAAAGCAGAACAAGATAGAGAAACTATTAGAGTTGAAAAATATCTTGATGGTCAGATTGAAGCTATGAAAGCAAACGCTAATATTATGAGTTTTGATAATGGTCTTAGTGATGCTGAAAAGAGTCAAGCTGAAGAACGTATGGAAAATGCTAGACTTAATCTTGAACGTAGTAAACTTAGTTTAGATGCTCAAAAGACTTCTGTTGAAGCACAACTTAAAGAAAAAGAATTAGCTGTTAAACTTAAAGAAAGTGATGATAAAGTCAAGATTGCAAAAACGAATAAAAATCGTTATGATAGTAAAAGTAAATAATCGGCTGTACTTCTAAATTTTGTTCATAATAGGGCTGGACTTGCTTGTGAAAGTAGGTTCAGCCCATTTTCATTTTTCTTTACATCACATGAGCCATTTTAAGCTCATTCTAAGCACTTTATTCATTTCGTGATAGATTAATCATTATGATAAAATTTGATTCATACACGGCTTCTCTGAAAGCGACAGGTTAGGTTATCAGTAATAAATATCCTAGTTAGCAATAGTATGTTAGTCGGCAAATCGGCTTAAAGGTGAACATATTTTAACGATACAAGTAAAACTCGTATTATTATTATAGTTTATATTTGTGATATAGTAATTAATTAAAAACAAAGAATTATGCCTAATTTTGATAGTTTTGGTTTTAATGGTGAAACATCTAATGGTGATGGAAAACCTACTGACGACATTACAGACCTTGATACAGGTAAAACAGGGCAGTTAGATGCTAATGGTAATCCTATTGATGATATTACTAATAATGGTAATGGAGATGGGAATAGTGATTCTAATGCTAATAAAGATAACCAATCTTCATCCTCCACGGGGGGTAAGCCTAATGACAAAGCGAATGACGCTGATGTTGAACATGGTTTAGAAGAAGGTACTATTATCGAAGATGGAAATAATAAATATACTGTTGATAAAGACGGTAATCTTATTGACGATAAAGGTAATATCTTTAAAGCTAAAAACGAAGTTGCTGCTTATCTTAAAGAATTTGAAGTAGAAGATACTAAAGAAGAAAATACTATTGATGTTAAATCAATTCAAGAACTTGTAGGTGTTTCTGTTACTTCAGAAGATGGTAAACCAGTTGCTTTTGATAATACTCTTCAAGGAGTTGCAAGTTACATTCAATCCGTTATTGATTTAAAACGTGACGAATTTGCTCAAGCTGGTGTTAATAAGTTATTTGAAGATTATCCTATTGTTGGTGATTTTCTTAATTATTATGTTGCAAATGGTAATTCATTTGAAGGCTTTGGTGAACTTCGAGATAGAAGCGGTATTGAAATAGATGAAAATAATGTAAGTCAACAAGAAGCTATTGTTCGTGAGGCGTTTAAGGAATTTAATCGTCGTGGTAATGTTGATAAGTATATTCAATATCTTAAAGATAGTAATGAACTTTTTAATGTTGCTAAAGAAGAACTTGAAGCTCTTCAGAAAGCTGATAACGAAATGCGTGAAGCTAATGCTAAAGAAGCTATGCGAGTTAAAGCAGAAGAAGAGAAACAACTTGTGGAATTTTGGAATGGAGTTAAAGAATGTATTGATAAACGACAAATTGCTGGTTATCGTATTCCTGAAACTGTTATTATTGAACGTAATGGAAAACAAATTTCTACTACTCCAGAAGATTTCTTCAATTATGTTTATCAAGTTGATGATAAAGGACTTTCTCGTTATGAAAATGATTTAATGAAGTTATCTCCTGCTGAAAGACGCGATGAAGAACTGCTTAAGGCTTGGCTTAAATATACAGGTAAAGGTTATGATAGTTTGATAGAAATGGCTGTTTCTGATAAAGAAGCTAAAAAGTTGAAACTTACTGCTAGTCAACGTAAATCTACAAAAGGAGCTATTAAAATAACTAAACCTGACAATAAAAAAGATGCTCTGAAAGATGAGCGTTTTGGTTATTAACATAATAGTAAATTTGTAGATGAAAACATTACGTGTTATTGGACAAACTCGTTATGAAGATAGAGGTTATTCTAATGAAGAATCAATTGCTTATCTTCAGCTTCAAAAGCCAGAAGAAATTAATAGTTTTCTGACTTATAATTATGGTATGGATGATGACCGTTTTCCTTTAAGTTTTATTACTGAAGGTCAAGGTAGTCGTGGTATTAAAGAAGTTGCTACTGTACAATGGACTTGGAAAACTATGGGTCGTATGAAGTTTACAGACTTTGTAACTTACTTTAATACTGCTGTTACTAAACCCGGTCAAAATGGTAGTGAATTTGAAGTTCACTTCTCTACTCATTGGTTTATTGAACAACATGGTCTTACTGCTCCCGATGGTGTTACTCAAGTTCGTATTCAGAAAGACTTAGGTGAATCTGCTTATGGTTATGCTTATCTTTTGAAACTTACTTCTCCTAATCCTGATGCTTATGTTGATCCTCAATGGTTGGCTAAAGGTATGTATTGGGCAATGAGTGCTCCTACTGTTTCTGAATCTTATTCTAAAGGTAACAGAAGCAATACTATGGGTCCTGCTGGAATGACTTCTCAACTTGAGTTTTATCGTTATTCTAAAGAAATAGCTGGTAATCTTGCTAATGTTGTTACTCAATATCAATTCCAAAATGATAATGGTGGTACTTCTAATCTTTGGATTAACGAAGAGATGCGACAGTTCAACTTGCACATGAGAGTAATGAACGAAGAACGTTTGTGGAAGTCTGAATATAACCGTTTACCTGATGGTACTATTCCTTTGAAAGACCATGATAATGGTAAACCTATTCCTCGTACTGCTGGTATGTTAGAAATTTGTCGTGAATCTAACTACGATACTTATGGTGAAGTTCTGACTCTTAACAAACTTGAACGTACAATCGGTGATGTTCTTGACCGTGATACTCAAGATGGCGATAAGAATGTAGCTCTTATGGGCGGTAAAGGATTTATTCGTGACTTTGAAATGGCTATCAGAACTGATGCTAAAGAAAACGGATTTATTACTCCTCTTGGTGAAAAGATGATTCAAGATAATGGTGATGGTCTTTCTTATGGACGTTACTTTAATAAGTATAAAACTCCAGATGGATATATCATTACTGTTATTCATAATGCTTATTTCGATAAGGGTACTGATGCTGAAGCTGCTAAGCAAAATGGTATGATTCATCCTACTACTGGCTTGCCTATTACTTCTCATCAAGCTGCTTTGATTGATATGAGTAATTATAAAGGTAATCAGAATGTTCGTATAGTACGTCAAAAAAGACAGGCTTATAAAGCTAAAGTTATTGAAGGTATGACTGATATTCCTGCTTGCTGGGGATTGCCTAATACTAATCATGCAGCTACTGAAATTGATATGGCTCGTTATGAAGTTAAAGGCTCTATTGGTTTGCAGGTAGATAACACTACTAAGATGTTCTTATTGAAATGTGTATTATAATCATTTAAAAGAAGCTATTTAAGATATGGATTTTAACAAAGTAAATGAAGCTAATAAAGCAGGAGAAAATACTCCTGCTGCTTCTAATATAAATACAGATAAACAGGTTATACCCCCCGTAGAGGATGGAGTAGATAAACAGCCTGCTAATACAGTAGGATTTAGAGATGAAAGTCTTGATGAACCTTATACTGAAAAACGAACTATTACTATTAATTTAGTTACTAATTATTCATTATATCGTAGAGTTAATGATAAAACATTACCTAAACGAATGGATAAGATTGGTAGTTGTGTTCGTAGTTCTCGTACTCTTTCTTCTAATAAAGGTGAGATTGAATCTTATTTTCCTGCTTTAATTGGTCTTGCTCCTAATAATGAAAACTTTATTTCACGGGTTAAGGCTTATCTTAATAATATTAGTGTTTCAGTTGATGAACTAGGTAAGACTTTTGATATTTCTTTCTTTTGGAATCGTAAACGAGATTATCTTCGTTTTAGAGCTGAAGAAGAAGCTATTGAAACTGCTTATATGAATAGTGACCGTAAAGGAGTTAAAGAACTTAGAGAAGCTCTTGAAGCTAAGATTACTAAGTTAAATCTTCTTGAAAGTGAAAAGTATAAATATGGTTATCCTATTGTTCTTGATGATTATCTAATTTATCGTCATTGTTTATTGTATAAAGATGTAGCTAAAGATATTGCTCTTATTAATTCTGACCCATCTATTAGATTTTATTTTAAAGATGACCAAAGAGAAGCTGAGCGTCTTGCTAAACATCGTCAGGAAATTAATTCGGCTAAAGGCAATTATGTTAAACTTCTCACGAATAGTGATTTGTTTGATGCTGTATTTATTCAATACTGTGTTGCCAATAATATTAATATTCCTAACGGTATGGCTATGGATACTGTTGATAAACAAACTCATCTTGATAAATTTAGTACAAATGAACCTGCTAAGTTTAATAAACTTTGCAATGATAAAGATATTACTATTAAATCTTTAATTGAGGTTCTTATTTCTCGTGGAGAATTTATCAGAGCAATTCATAATCAGAATATTACTACTCCTGATGGTGAGTTCATTGGTGCTAATGTTAAGGAAGCTGTTGTATGGTTTAAGAATCCTGCTAATAGTGTTCTTGTTAGTGCTTATAAAAACAAACTTAAAAACATTTGATTATGAACATTGGGGAGATGCACGTGACGTTCAGAGAACTGGCACAACAGATGGGTATGCAGACCGTTCGTGCTATTCTCATGGAAGATATAGATATTTGTCTTAATGCTGCTATAATTGAAAAAGCTAGAAATGTAATAGTAGAAAACGTCGGACCTGTTCCTTATAATGATAAGGTTGCTCGACAAAATGCTTCTATTAGTCCTGTTAATGCTCTTAGAACTTTATATACAGCGGGTACTGTTAACGGCGGAGATATTACAGGTGGTGGAACAGAAGTTGACCCTTATAAAATTAATATTGATAGCGACGGAATAATGTTATATACAGGCTTTCAAGTTAGTTATAATGGCAAGACAATTTATGATTGTAGAATTATTGAAGCTGAAGATTTAGGTCAAACGCTAAGAGATTTCTGTAATCGTGCTGCGAAAGATGCTCCGATAGTTACTGTATTTGGAGATGAATCTGGTATTAATGTTAATATATATACTGGACGTAATAATACAGTTAAACCTCAATTAGTTAAATATCTTTATATCAAAGAACCTGCTAAAGTTAAATTTGATGAAGATAGAGAAGAAGATTGGGTTAATTGTGATTTACCTCCTTATTTACATATGGAAATAGTTATGCGTGCAGTACAGATTTATCTTGCTAGTATTGGTGCTACTTCTAATGGAGCTGATAAACAAAGTTAAACTCTAAATTAAATTAGTTATGCGACAGTTTTTGTTAGCGGGCAATGTCGCTTATGGAGCAAGTTTACCTCTTGCTGCTGGAGCGGTTGCTTTTACTTATCTTGCTAATGGCAAGGAAACAATTGACGCTAACGGTACTAAGATTACCGATAAGTTTTACATTAATCTTGGTCGTGAAGCAAATGGTCCAGTAGTTCTTCCAGCTTATAAGAAACATCTTACTTTTGTTAAAGGTGTTTATCAAGCTGCTACTACTTTCTCTGCTAATCTTACTATTGGCGATGTTAATGCTTATTCTGATTATTCTATAATGATTGTGAAAAAAGGATTAAAGTTCAATGAACGTAATCGTTGGACTGCTACCATTCATACTGGTCTTAATCCTACTGCAAATGATGTAGCGCAGAAATTAGCTAATCAGATTAATAACAATACTATTGGTCATGGTATTAAAGCAACAGTTGCTGATGCTAAAATTACTTTAACTGCTGAGTCTAAAGGTATTGATTATGAAATTCTTGGAGCTGATGAATTAGTTGGTATTAGTGTTACAGTTACAGATACTGGTTTTCCTGCATATGGAGATGCGGCTTATATTACTGATTTGGCTAATAAAGCTGCTGCCGATGCTGGTATCGAATATACTTATCGAGATACTTATACTGAACTGTATCCTACATATCCGCTTAATCCTTTGAAACAACCTGATAGTGCAGATGCTGGATATACTATCTTTACTCTTCGTTTTGCTGTTCCACGTGAAATGAAAACTAGAGATGAAGTTGTTCATCAGATTGTACAAATAGCATTCCCAACTGGAGCTGCTGCTATTGCAACTGTTGAAACTATCCTTAAAGCTATTGCTACTGAAGAGAAAGCATAACCTATTACCCGACTCGATTAGGTAAATATTAGGTAATATTAATCGAATAGGGGCTATTGGTATTAGCATTAGTGTTGATACTGATAGTCCCTATTCTTGTATCTATAAAAATGGAATTAATTCAAAATGCCTTTGAACAAGGTCTTATTCCCGGTATTGTTATTGTTATTTATCTTATAATTAATAAGATAATTGATAATAACAAAAGAAATCCTTTAGATGATATTGCCAAACTTCTTAACATAGTTACTAGAGATATTATTGAAAAAGATAGAGAAAAATCTAAAGCTGTTATTTCTATTACTATGGTTAATGCAGCTTCGGAATGTGCAAAGTTTGTTGCTTCAACTATCATTACTAATAATGTTGATAATAATCGTGACCAAATAGAATATAACGCTAGACATTTAGTTAATAGTGTTTATTATGATGCTTATTCTAAACTTAATATGTATCGTGGTGATGAAGATTATCTTAGTCATTATATGAAAGAAGAATGGAAAGAAGATGTTTATGGTGATATTATTAATATAATATATAATAAACGTCTTGATTCTAATCAACGTATATTAGCATTTAATAAACGTATTGATATTAGAGTTAATGATTATACTGCATATATTATTAATAAGGCTTTTAAATAAGATGGTATTATGATAAGAGGTTATATTAATAATCCAAAACAGCTATCTAAAGAGATGCAATTACGCATTGCAAGCATGGCTGAAAAACAGGTGAGAATAGCAGAATTAGGCTTCCCATTGAACGAAAAAAATTGGTGCAAGTTAACACAAGGACAAATTTTAATTCAAGCTCTAGAAGCCTTAGAATTGCTTTCTGACGAAGAACAAAAATCAATTATTAATTCATATAATAACTTGATGGTAGAATGAGTGAACAAATAGATGATAATTATGTTAATGGTGTCTATGTAAAAGCTAGTGGAACTGAACAAGTTGAGATTACTCCTCAATATGTTTATATGACAGTTCCAAGTAAATTTGTTTGTACTTATCACAAACTATTAGTTCTTATGGCACAATATGGAGTTGATATGCTTAATGATTGTTCTGCTACTTGTAAAGGTAATAATAAAAATATTGTTACTTGTTGGAATATGTTTCAATCTGCTATGGCAGCATATCAACTTGGTCAAGATAAACTTGCTGAAACTCTTCTTAAATATATTAAAGGTCAACTTAATATTATTTATGAAGGTAGTGAACAAGTTCAGTATAGTGGTTCTATTACGCTTCCTGTTGATGAAGAAGGTAAAATTCATGCAATAGTTAGTTGTGGAGATGCTCCTAAATTTTATGTTGACCCTGAAACTGGTAAACTTTGGGAGAAGAAAGAAGAAGGTAAAGAATATAATGAAACTTATAGTCTTAGTGATGTTGATTATGATAATGAATAATGTGAATGTGTTCCATCCTCTACGGGGGGTCTACACTATGAATTTAGTAAACCTAGAGAACGTATGAAAACAATAGAAGAAGAACTTGGTAAAGTTAGTCTTACTTGTAATGGTCAATGGAATGATAGACCTTATGAAAGACTATGTATAGTTCATGACGGTTTCTATGCTAGCTATATATCTCGTAAAGCTGTTCCTGCTGGTATTCCTTTATCTAATGAAGAGTATTGGCAGCCTATTGCTAAACTTCGAGAAGATTTAGTTATTGATTATGAAACTTTCAAGAAAGAAATACTAGAACTTATTGCTGTTGTTCAAAGAGGTCTTAAAGCTGCTAGAATTGTAGTATCTACAATGGAAGATAGAGATGCTCTTACTTGGGAACAGATTGGAGTAGGTTGTGAAGTTTATGTTATTGAAACTAAAAAGAGTTATATTCTTGATGAAATAACTCCTGTTACTAATGCAAAGAAATGGCATCTTGAAGCTGATTCTGAAATTGGTTCTAAATTTGTAGAATCGTTTAGTGGTATGTTTCCAAGAGCAATTGCAGAACGCGCAGTTGCTGATGAATTTGGTATTAATATTCAAGATAATTATCTTCGTCGTAATGTTGTAGTTAATTATATGGCACAAGTACTTAAACAGTATTTTGAAGATAATGCTGTTCAAATACTTGAAGGTCAGATTACTCCTGAAATGCTTAGTGAATCTGTTAAACAAATGTTTACTGCTTCTCAAATTACTAATGCTGCTGATGAAGAAGATTTAACCGTTGTTGATAATCTACTTAAATTTGCAGATAAAGACTATAATGTAAATGATTATAGTGGAAAGGCTCGTAAATATCTTCGTAAAAATATGATTAGTGGTGTTAATACTCTTACTCAAGATATGATTAACGAGCCTAATACTATTTATATACTTCAATATGATTATTGTTTAGCTGGACAAACTATTGAACTTCCAGATAATAGTATAATTCTTTGGAGAGGTGGTAGATTATATGATGGAGCTGTTAAACTAAATAAATGTAGACTTCTTAGTAATTATCGTCAAGAAGATATGTTTGATAAAGAAACTATATCTTTAGATGGTGATTGGGCTAAAGGTCAAATACTTTATCATCCTCTTGATTTAGGCGAAGATAATAAACAAGTTGAAATTACAGGTTGGGGTGGTTCTTATACTAATGATTTTTATTGGTTTTGGGATGGAGAAAAATGGGTAAGTATGGGTTTTGATTTATCTATTTATCTTACTCGTGCTGAATTTGAAGCTTTCTTAGAGAAGTTAAGAGAAGAAATGGAAAAGTTCTATGCTTGGCTTCTTGAAGAACTTAGAAAAATTAATGAACATCTTGAACTTCATGACCAACAGATAAGTAATCTTCAACAAGAAGTTTCTAATATTAATACTAGAATAGATAATCTTATTACTGAATATAACGCTAAATTTACTGATATTTATAATAAGATTGGAGATTTAAATAGTAGTGTAGAAGGTAGTATTAATAATCTAGAACAATATATTAATAATAAGATTGAAGAGATTCTTAATAAGATAGACCAAAGTGGTAGTAACATAAGTAATGAGTATAAACAATATTTTGAAAGTAATTATGTATCAATGTTTAAAAGTAAGATTAGACCGGGTACTAATATTACTTTTGTTGAAAATGATGATGGTACTATTACTATTAATGCTGCCGGTGGAGGTTCTGGCGGAGGTGGATTAACCGAAGAAGAAGTACGTAATATTATTAATTCTATACTTAATAATTATTATACTAAGCAAGAAATTAATGATATTATTGCTGGTCTTGAAGGAGGTGGTGGCTCTGGTGGAGATGGCACTCATAATGTCATGTCTGTTACTCAACTTGGTGAAGCTAGAACTGGTAAATATCTTGTTATGAATAAATTTGCAGACAGTGAAACTAAACCTAGTAGACTTGATGTTGATTTTAATACTCTTTATACAGATATTAAAAATAAATTAGTTGGAGAAGGATTTGGACAAGGTGGCGGAAGTGGAGAAGGTGGTGGAGTTGCTGCTAGTCAAATTCAAGCTTGGATTGCTGCCGTTGTTCCTATTGGTTCTATTATGCTTTGGGATACTTCAACTCCTCCTAATGGTTGGGAAGTTTATACTGCTGCACAAGGACGTTTTGTTATGGGTTATATACCTAACGGTATTAATATTTATAATAATCCTAAACAAGGAAATCTTGATTGGAAAACAGTTCTTGAAAATATTAAAGATACATATGACCCTGCTGCTCCCGGTCGTAATGTAGATGCATATACGTTTCATATTGGTGGTACTGATTTACCTCTTCATCAACACGCTGTTGCTGTTGGAAAATCTAAATCTGGCGATAATAATCACCATGTTATAGCACCTAGTAACTGGAGATTTATATCAGGTGATTTAGATGGTGATGTTAAACATAGTTGGCCTTATGGTACTGATAGAAATAAACTTGATAATCTTGGTATTAGTCGTTCTAGTAATTGGTATATGACTGGACCTAATATTAGTAATAATGGTGAAATGATTTGGAGTCAAATGAGTGCTAGTAGATGGACAGGTGATTATCTTGCTATTAATAAACTTATGCCTACTATTGCTTTACATTATATTAAACGTGTTTCTAATCCGTGGTAATTATGGCTGAAGAAGAAAATGTTTTTGTTGGTACTAATTGTCAATCTTTTGACCCTAGTAAAGTTCAATGTGATAAAGAAGGCAATATGCCAATTCATATACTAGATAAGTATTGTGAAGAAAATGATACTAGATATAATATATATCCTTTAACTGTTATTCAAGCTATATTTGATGGTAAAACTGGTACTAGACTAGATAGAATACTTGCTGCTTGTAATAGTGTTTATTTAACTTGGGAAGGTACTTTTGCTGATACTGTTAATAAACTTGATAAAATTTATCGTCGTAAAGGATATATTATTACTTATCGTGATGCAACTAATATTAATTGGACACAACGATATAATAGTGATGATATTAGTGATGAAGCTTGGACTAATCCTGACAATTGGGAAGGATGGTCTTTTGATACTGTTATTAAAGATTTGTCTGAAGCTCTTGAAGAAATATTTACTAATATAGGTGATTATAAAGATTTTCTTGATGTTATTACTAGTTTTATTAACGAGTTTGTTATAAATGTATTTAACAATCTTAATAATTATCCTGAACTAGTTAATATTATTAAGAATAGTACAGTTGAAAGTTTACCTATTATTGTTAAAGACATATTCAATAATATTAATGATTATCCTGAACTTAAGAATATATTTAATGAATATGTTAAACAATGGACTGAAACCATCTTTAATAATATTTCTTCTTATCCTGCTCTTAGTCAATTTATTACTAATGCTATTAATTCTCATGTAGAAACTACTATTAATAATATATTTGATAATATTGATAGTTATCCTAATATTAAGAATCTTATTATTAATAATACTGTTGATAAAGTAGTTGATATATTTAAGAATATAGGTCAATATCCAGAATTACAAGAAGCTATTCAGAATAATGTTAATGAACGAGTAGATTATATATTTAATAATATTAATAATTATCCTGAACTTATTGGTATTCTTTCTGATCTAGTTTGTAATTGTGTTCAGAATATATTTGCTAATATTAATAATTATCCTTCTCTTGTTACATGTATTAATAATGCTGTAAACAGTAGAACTGAATATATATTTAATAATATTGATAGATTCCCTATTCTTAAGAATCTTATTGAAACCAAAGTAGAATCTAGAGTTACTTATATATTTGAAAATATTAATAGTTTTACTGAATTACTTAATGTTATTAAAGGTAATATAGAAAATATCTTTGATAATATTGATAATCATTCTAACCTTAAAGTTGTTATTGAGAATAAGGTTGAATCTACAGTTGAACATATCCTTAGTAATATAGATAATTATCCTATTATTAAAGAGAAGATTATTCAATTCTGTAATGAAGCTGTTGAAGCTAAACGTGGTGTAGCAAATGGTATTGCTAGTCTTGATGGAGATGGTAAAGTCCCAGCAAGTCAATTGCCTAGTTATGTTGATGATGTTCTTGAAGGATATTATGTTGATGAAACTCATTTTGCTGAGAAATATATAGAAGATGCTCCTGTATATTATACTCCTGAAAAAGGTAAGATTTATGTTGATATAAGTGAAAGTACTGATTATAGTGGTAAGACCTATCGTTGGTCTGGAACTAAATATTCAGTTATATCTGAAACTTTAGCTTTAGGTGAAGTTACAGGTACTGCTTATGATGGTGGTAAAGGTAAGAAAACTACTGATACTGTTAATAGTTTATCTAATGAACTTGTTAGTAGACTAGATAGAGTTGAACAAACAGCAGAAGGACTTAAAATTGTATATAGTAAATCTATTAAAAATAATGATACAAATCTATATAATACTCCAAGTCCTGTTGGTCTTGTTTTAAATAATGCTAGTAAAACTGCTAATGGCAGTATGTCTGCTGCTGATAAAGTTAAGCTTGATGAAACTTTACCTAATCAAATTACTGAACTTAGTAATAATGTTTATACTAAAGAAGAAATTAATAATAAGTTTGATAATGTACCAACAGTAGAAAATACTTATACTAAAGCGGAAGTTGATAAAGCTATTGCTGATGCTATCAAGGCTTTAGTTCCTGATGGTTATGAACTTGTTATCAAAAAGAAAACAACTTAATATTAATTATGGTGGTACTGAATAAGTGCCACCATTTAAAGTTTATAAAGTTATGCAAACTGAAAAACAACAATTATATGAAAAAGGTACTAATCCTAGTGCTTTTATTCCAATAGATGCTATATTATATGAAGTTACTGATAATACTTTTATAAGTAGTAGAGATTTTGAAGAAGCTAAAATTTTAGCTCATGCTGGAGCAGTTAACAAAATTAAATATAAAGATGTAGTTTATATTTGTCAAGCTGTTAGTGTATCGAATGAAACTAATACTATTCATTGTGAATCTATAATATATGAAAATAATATTATTAAACGATTAATACTTGAATGGAAAGATAATAATAAAACTATTACTATTATTGAATTATTTAATATTAGTAATCAAATTATTAAATCATATGATATTAATACTATTATTATGTTATTAACTAATAATGGTACTCCTACGGAAGTATTAAATGCTATAAATACTACATTTACTAATTTTGATGGATTTGTCGCTGCTATCGGTAAACCTAATTCTGTATTTTATAATAATACCTCCGGTAAATTTTATATTAGATATATTGGTGATACTATAATTATACAATGGAGTAATAGTAATACAATAAATCATGTAGCTTTACGTAATGATGGCAATTATGATTATAATACTATTCAAATAGTTGACCAAACTCTTTATAGATTATCTAATCTTACTATTGAACCAATAGTTAATCCTAAAATATGGGTTGGTACTGCTACTCAATATGCAGCTATTGCACAAAAAGATAATAATACTACTTATATAGTTAAATCAGATGCTTAAGTTATGGCTATATATCAAGGAGATATTGGAATACATGATATTAAACTTGGTAATATAGATGTATTTGAAATATATCAAGGTACTAAACTTGTTTATCCTGAAAATACTGAAATTACTATTACGTTTAAATTAAATGTTTCCGGAACTGTTACTATTAATGGTTATACTCCTGTTATAAGTGAAAACAATACTAAATTTGTATTTACTATTCCTGTTAAGACTGATTATACTGCTAATATTACTGCTGAACATTATAAATCTCAAACTATTAGTGGTAACAGTGGTTATTTACCTATAACTCATAATGTAGAATTAGAATGGGAACAAGGATTTATTTCTTATACTGTTACTTTTCCTACTGATGGAGTTAAAGTTTTATTTGATGGAATAGAAAAAGGAGTTATAACTAATGGTAAGTTAGTTGTATTAATTGATGATACAGAAGCTAAAGATAGTTATATTGTTACATTTAAAGGTAGTAAAGCAAGTACATATAATACTAGTGGATTAAAAGTAGTAGATAGTAGTATAGCTGCAACTGGTGGTAGTTATGATTTAAAACTTTCTACTAGTTTTGTTAAGACTGCTTATACACGAACTGACTATGCATCCTCCACGGGGAGTATAATCAAGGGTTCTACTTATGCTGGAACTTGGATTGAAACTGTTGTTAATCTTACTGCTAGTTTTACTAGTTCTACTACTTTAGGTTCTATAAGTAATAATGTACTAACTATACCTAATAATGAATCTACTAATACTAAAAGTGGAACTTTAACTGTTACATTTACTTTAGAAAATAAACAAACTAAAGAAGTTAATGCTGCTTTAAATCAAGCTGCTGGAGCTAAAGTTTATACTAATTGGGTATTAGATTTACAAACTGATGGAACTAGTGTTGAAGCTAAAGGTGGTACTAGAACAGTTACAGCTAATATTGCTCGTAGAACTTATAAATGGAATAACACTGGTACTGTTTATAGTGAAACTGCTACTCCTACTCTTAGTATTAGTGGTAGTGCTAGTCTTAGTGGAAATCAAATAAAATTTACATCAAACGAAAGCGTTTCAGCCCGTTCAGCGACACTTACAGCTAGTTATGTAGGATTGTCCAAAACGGTTACGATAACGCAGCAGGCAGGCGCAAAAGTGTATTCAGCGTGGTCTGCTTGGACTGTTTCTATCTCGGCAAGCACGCAAACGATAGTTGCAAGTGGGAGAACATCAACAATAACTACTAATGCTAGTCGTTCTCGTACTTGGACTTGGAATGGAGTTGGAACTACTCATACTGATACAGAAACTGCTACACCTACACTTAGTGGTAGTGCTGGTGGATTTACTTTAAGTGGTAAAACTGTTACTGCTAGTAACAATACTACAACAAATAGTCGTAGTATAACTATTATTGCTACTAGCAATAGTGTTTCTAAATCTATTACTATAACACAATCTGCTGGTGCTAAAGTTTATGGAAGTTGGTCTGCTTGGACAATTAATATTAGTGCTGATAAAACTAGTATTGGAGCAACAGGTGGAACAGCTACTATATCAACTAGTGCTAGTAGAACTAGAAGTTATACATGGAATGGTGTTGCCGGTTCTGGTGGTACAGAAACTGGAAATGGAAGTCCTGCATTAAGTAAAGTTAGTGGTGATGGTAGTTGGGCTAATCTTAAAGTTACTTATGGAAATAATACTAGTACAAGTGGTAAATCAACTGTTATTCGTGCTACTATTGATTCAACTACTAAAGATATAACTATTAGTCAATCTGCTGGGGCTAAACAATATAGTGCTTGGTCTGCATGGACAGTTAATATTTCTAATAGTGGAAATGTTGCTGCTAGTGGAGGTAGTTCAAATATAACTACTTCTGCAAGTAGAACAAGAACTTGGACATGGAACGGAGTTAGTGGAAGTGGTGGAACTGAAACAGGAACTAGAACTCCTACTCTTAGTAAAATTAGTGGTGCTGGTTCTTTTGCTAGTAATAAAGTAACTTATGATAATAATACTTCTACAAGTGCTAGAAGTACAGTTATTAGAGCTACAATGGATTCTGTAACTAAAGATACTACTGTAACTCAAAATGCTGGTTCTAAAACTTATAGTAGTTGGGGAGCATGGTCTATTAGTTTAAGCGCTAATGTAACAACTATTGCTGCTGCTGGTGGAAATGCTACATTATCTACATCTGCTACTAGAAGTAGAACTTGGCAATGGAATGGTACTGGAACTACTTATACAGAACAAGGTAGTGGTACTCCTACATTAAGTAAAGTTAGTGGAGCTGCAACATTAAATAGTAAAACTGTTAATTATGGTAATAATACTTCTACTAATTCTCGTAGTTCGGTATTTAGAGCTACTATAGATAGTGCTACTAAAGATATTACTATTACTCAATCTGCTGGTAGTTTAGTTTATCAAAATGTAATATATCATACTACATATTATGGAACTGGTCCAGATACCGGTATTGATAGTACCACTTATCCTAATGTATGTGAAGTTGATAAAGATATATCTTCAAAAGGAGAATTAATATATGTATATTATAAGATATATACTACTCAAAAATATACTTGGAATGGAGTAGAAGGAAGTGGTGGTACTACTTATAAATATTATACTGCCAGTGATATTGTAACTATTAGTAAAGTTAATTGTGATGTACTAGTTGGTAATGACAGTACAGTAGGTGATAATATGATAGCTTTTGGAATACAAGTTTTATCTAATTCTTCTACTAGTAGTAGAACATGGTATGTTGAATGGAGATGGCTAGGTTCACAAAATAATACTACTAGAGGTACTCAACAAAGTAGTCATATAGTTGGTCGTTTTTGCATACAAAATAATAAGTTTACTACTACTAATGTTGCATTACCTGTTTATATAAACAGTATGAATGTAGATAGTATATATGATGGAGAAACAACTTATAATAATATTATTAGGAGTCCTGTTATTGTTTGCGTATATGTTCCTACTAGTATTAGTACAAATTGGAATAGTGGTGAATTAAACTTTTGGTTTGAAGATAAAAATGGAAATAATAAATATGCTTGTACTTTAAGTAATGATGCACATGTAAAAGGTATTACTATAAGTAATAACGGTACTATTATTGATGTTGTTTCTAATACTATTATTTCTATATTTACAATACTATGTCAATTTACTATGACTTCTAATAATATAGTATTTAATGTAAGAGTTTTGGTTGAACCATGATGAAAATATTATTCAATATAACAATGTTAGTGATAACTATATTGTTTATTTACTTATTAAAATTATTCAAATTAATTATATAGCTATGAATGATAAACAATTATATGAAAAACTAAGTCAGAATAATTATGATAAAGTATTTCCTATTACTTATCTTCAAAATATTCTTGATAAAGATACAAATAATGATTTAACTGTTGTTCTTTCTAGGTTTAATCATTTATGGATTCCATATCAAGGAACTAGAGTTAACACTCGTAAAGCTGTTCCTGCTATTTTTAGACGTAATAGTCTTACTATTAGTTATTATGATGCTGAACATAATCTTTCTGTAACTGAAAGTTATACAGGTAGTAATCTTCAAGCTGGTGTTGAAACTAGTTGGGTTTCTGATGATAATTGGACAAAAATTCTTAGTGAGAAGTATCTTGAAGAGAATGGTGCTAAGATTCCAATTGCTGATGGTACTATTGATTGGGATATGCTTAATGAAGCTCTTAAACAAATGATTGCAGGAAATGGTAAAGTTAATATTATTAATTATCCTGACGAAGAAGATATTACTATAAGATTAAGCCCGGGTTGTTGTAATATTAATCGTCTTAGTCTTAAAGATAGACCTTATGAGCCTGAATATAAAAGTGGTAAAGGATATAAAATAGTTCGCAAGGTTTTACTCTCCGTGGAGGATGATACAAGTAATGCAGAACAGCTTTTATTTAATGGTTTTCTTGATGATACTTATTGTGAACAATATGGTCAAATAATTCTTAATACTGATAAATATGAAGTTATTAGAACAGATTTAGGTAATACTGCTGGTATTTATTATGATACATATCATAAATTATTTGTTCTTAGAGTTAAGACTATTCATGATGGAGTTGGTTTTTATAATTATTATACTAGATGGACTATTGTAGAACCTACTGATAGAGTTCATCCTCTACGGGGGGTCAACACTCCTATCTATGGAAATAGTGAAGATTATAATATTTATAATACTTGTCTTTCTGATGAACGTCCAAGACTTGGTATTATATATGTTAATTCAGTAGATAATATTAAATATTATTTTAATGAAGAAACTTTAGTTCAAGTTAAGAATAATATTTATCTTAATTATAAAGCTGTTCTTACTCAAGATATGGTTAACAAAGAAAATACTCGTTATATTATTCGTTATGCTTTTGATTTAAATAGTAAAACTATTACAATGCCTAGCGGATGTGAACTTGTATTTGAAGGTGGTATTATAGAAAACGGTACTATTGATTTGAACAAATGTAAACTTACAGGTATGGTTGGTGAAGAATCTGAATATCTTCCTAATGTTACTTGTAGTAATTGGGCTGTTGGTCAAATTGAATATCGTGGTGGAAAGATTTGTTATTGGAATGGTACTGAATGGAGAGTAATGGGTGATACTTCTGCTATGGAAGGATATACCAAAGAAGAAATTAATAACATGTTTGATAATTACTATACTAAAAGTGAAACTTATAGTAAACAAGAAGTTAATAATTTACTTGGTGGTTATGTTACTAATGATACATTTAATAACTTTAAAGAAGAATTAAATCAAACTATTACTCAAAGTGTTAATCTTGATAAGATTCAAAAAGCTATTAATGATGGATGCGGAGTTAATATGACTATGCCTAGTGCAAATAGTAATAAACTTAGTCTTCCAATTTGGACAGGAACTGCTACCCAATATGCAACTATTACCCCAGTTGCTGGAATGACTTATAATATTATTGATGAATAATGAGTTTAAATCTTGGACGTCAAGGAGGAGTTGCTCAACCTCTTAGAAAGAGAACAGTAGGTCAAACTAATATTGCTCATGTTTATGATGGTGCTAATCATATTTGGCCTACTTCTGTTATTCATTTTAGTGATTTTACTAGTGTCCAACTTAGATATATTTGGGGTAGCGATGATGGTAGAGATTTGGATACTAAATCATATTATGTTAATTCTCCTATTGATAGTTTAAATTATGTAGCTGTTGGTTGGTCTTGGAACAGCAATAAAATACCATATTTATATTGGGGTGGAGATAATACTCAATCTGGTGCTGAATGTATTATGTTCAACATTGAATCTATGATTGACCTTGAAGATAAAATGCCTGATATAATGAAAATGAATCTTTGTGCTAATTGGTATGGTTTAAAAGGTGTTGGAAATGTTACTATTGAATGTACTGCTTATAAAGGAGGAGTTATAGTTCGTGCTTGGCAATTAACAAATGTTGAAGATGATATTGATAAACGTGGAAAATATTTATTTCCAACTTCTGATGGTAAAATAAATATGCCTGATTATAGTAATGGAGGTTATAAAGAATGTTGGTATGGTGAAGTTGTTAAAAGAGTTGCTAAATCTAATAATGAAGTAAAATATTTTAGAATTAATCCTGTTAATGATAAAGTTATTGGTTTAGATGATATTAAAATAATTCGTCATGGTGGTGGACTTGTTCATGGCGATGGCTATTGTTGGTATGAAAATAAACCTAATGATAAATATAAAGTTTGGAATAATCAAGTTAATACAACTGGTTTTCCTTTAGCTCTTGATAAGCCAACTCTTAATATAACTAGTGATGATAATTATAGTTATGAATATCATACAGTTTTATTAAATGAAGATAATACTGTTTATAATGATAATTATACTGATAACTATAATTTTAGATTTGGTTTTGCTGCAGGTAATTCTGAATTTAGAGGACAACAAACTATTCAATGTTATGTTGGTACACAAGGTGGCAACGCTGATGATGGTAAGACTTCAATAGGTGAAATAAAATATACTAAACTTAACAAAATTGGTGAGTTGACAATATATAATCCTATTGAAAGTTAAATTAATGTTAATGACCAAATAAAGATAACGGTTTAAGTGTTATAGATTATGTAGTTCAAACTACAAGTATTAATCTATTTTTTTAACTTAAACCTTAATTTATTATGCAAGTAATTGAAAAAGTGAAAGTTGTTCCAGAGGGCTATAATGGTGCTGGAATGAATTATGACGGTGGTAATCGTCGTGATGTAAACGGTAAGGCTAATGCAGGTTTAACTCTTGGTATTATCGGTACTGCACTTGGTGCTTGGGCTTTGTTTGGTAATCGTCGTTCTGCTGGTGCTAGTATTTTAGGTGGCGCTGGTGGTGGAATGTTAGGTGATGGCTCTACTAATATTAACGTACTTGGTGCTACTGCTGGTAGTGGAAGCGGTGCTCCTACTGCTTTTCAAGCATGGGAAAAATCTTGTGAAGATACTTTAGCTCTTCAAGGTGGTCTTTATCAATGGGCTTTGACTCAACAGAATCAACGCTTTGAAGATAGAGAACGTCTTAATAGTGAACTGTTTGGTGTTTATATTGATGGACGTAATCGTACTGATGCTCTTATTGAGAAAAATAACACTGACCATTTTAATCTTTACAAATATACTCGTGATGCTGATGATGATATCCGTAAAGAGTTATCTGAATTAAAAGCCGAATTAGCTGTTACTAAAGCTATTCGTCCTTATCAGGATAAACTTATCCAATGCGAAATGGAAAGAATGTTTACGGCTGGTATCAACTATACTAATCAAAAGACTTGCAATGTTATTTATGGTGTAGTTACTCTTCCGAATGAACCTACTGTTACTGGTCTAGTTGGACGTAATGCTTATGGATGTTTGCCATGTGGTTTTACTCAACCTGCTAGCGGAACTCCGGCTCAGTAATATTACTAAGTTTGATTAAGAATATAAAATTGAAAGAGATATGATACCTGTTAATCAATTCATACTAGGTAGTAGTGACCCTTTACTATACCCTGGTGAAAAAATGACTAATAGCATTGATGAACAAATTGCTTTTCTTCAAAGTCAAAAACAAGCAATCAATGAAGCTTATCGTCGTAATGCTATTCCTAATGCAAATAATGGTACAACTCAAAATCAGCAAGTTCCAACTCAAGGAATTTGGGATGCTATTGATGCTGAAATTGCACCACTTACACAAGAACAACAAAATATGCTTCTTAGTAACCAAGATTATGTAAATAACTATAATGCTTTACAAAGTATGGTTCAAGCAGAAGTTCTTAATTTAGTTAGAGGAAAAATCGAAGCTAGTGCTGATGGCAAACATTTACTTGAAGAACAACTTAAACTTGTTAAGTTACTTAAAAGTAAAATTGTTGAAGTTACTAACAAAGAAATGGAATTGTTTAAAGCTTTTAAAGAAGCTAGTAAAACTAATCCTAATTTAACTTATGAAGAATTTTTAAAGAAGTAATATTATGGTTGAAATTGGTAATGTTAAAGAGGTTATTAAAGATTATATTATTAAACAATTAGTATCTATGGGTGAAAGTTCTCCAGCTATAAGACTTTTAATTCCTTTGGCTAAAAGAGCGATTACTAATAATATTAATAGTTTTGATAAGTTCTTGAAACCCATTGCAGATAAAGATGGTATGATTGATATTGAAGGTATATTTGATGAAGAAATGGAAGTTATTAATAATATTGATAATTTTAATTTTGATATACCTTTCATTGGTGGCGGTAATATTTCTAAAGGTATTATATCTCTTGAAGTTCCTTATGTGAATAAAATTGTTGCTCTTAATCAAACTGATTTAGAAGTTTTAAAAGAATCATTAATCAGTTTAAAAACAAAGTAATATTATGAGAGAAATGCCTTACATTCAACCTTACCATGTTGGTAATCGTCGTGGCGGTAATCAAAATATTCTTGATGAATTTCGTGAATTTCTTGATGCACGTGGAGGACGAGGTGGTCGTGGTGGTAGAGGTGGTATGAGAAATCGTATTGGTTATGATACTTACGATACTTATGGTCGCTCTACTAATAAAAATGACCGAGAAGAAAAGATTTTAACTATGCTTATGAGCGGTGGATATAATGACGATGGCTATCATTTTGATGAGTATGAAGCTAAAGAAGTTGTAGAACAAATGTATCATGTTAAAGACAATAAGAAATATATTGGTGAAAAATATGATATGAATAAAGCTCATGAGATTTGTGAACGCTATAAAGAAGTATTACCTAATGATGTTGAACCTTGTGATGTTTATGTTGCAATTAATGCTCAATATCATGATTATGCTAAATTGTTTGAAGAATGGTTTGGTGGTAATATAGATAATAAAGTGTTTGAAAGTGCTATTACATTTTGGTTTAAAGATGTAGATTTTGATGGTGATAAAGTATGGGAATATTTCCACATGAATAACTAATCATTATTATAAAACTGTAAAAGGGAATTATCTTCGGATAGTTCCCTTTTTTATTTATCTAAATTTTAGTATGGACAAATTTATTGATGTAATTGTAGATGGAATCCTTAGTAATTTTGATTTTGGATTTATGTTTATTGTTAATGTTCTAACTTATATTATTATTAAAGTTATTGATTACTTTAATGGTGATAATAAAGTTCCTACTTGGCAAAAACGATGTGTATTGGTAATAAGTATTGCTACTATGGCTGGTATTTATATTGCTGCTGGATATGATAATGCTATTATGCTTGTTAATAGTGCTGTTCTTGCTCCTGTGTTTTGGAGTTGGGTTGTTAGTCCTATTCTAAAGAAGTTTGGTGTTGGATATAAAGATATTGATAATACTATTGGTTAAGATTGTATGAGATTGATTAGTTAGGTTTGACTGACTGATTTAAGCCTGCTATATCCTCTACGGGGAGTATAGCTTGCCGAATTTGGCTAGTTTTAAACCTAGCTGATTAACTATACACGATTGAATAAAAGTCTTACTATAAGCCTAAAAAGTGGCTCTATGAACGTACATAAATATTTACAATATTAAATTTTAAAATAGTAAAGTTATGAGAGTTATTAAGACTAAACATTTTCCTTTTAATGGTTATAAAGCTATTAATCTTTTTGGTATTATATTTACTAAAGGAGAATTAAGTAACAAAGAACTTAATCATGAAGCTATTCATACAGAACAAATGAAAGAGATGTTATATATCTTTTTCTATATATGGTATGGTGTTGAATATCTTATTATAAGACTATTTCATATTAAACAACATGATGCTTATAAAGATGTAAGTTTTGAAGAAGAAGCTCATATTAATGATGATAATCTTAATTATATTAGTGAACGTAAACATTATACTTGGACTAAATATCTAGGTATTAATAGTTCTAAGACTGTCTAATTAAAAAATGTTAATAATATAGTTAAACTACTTGTTATTAACAATATAATTTATATTTGTAACAAACTAAATTCTAAAGATATGGAAGATGATAAAAGAGTTAATTATAAGTTAGATGCTATTAATAAACTTATTAATAATCTTAAACTTAGTATTTCTGGTAATAAAGAACATGATGAGCTTGGAGAAAATAATGTTATAGTTAATCTTGATGAGATTAGTCAAAAGATTACTGAATTACATGAAATGGTTAAAGCTGAATTTGATGAATTTGAAAATCAACATAAAAGTGAATCAGATGAAACTCAAACTCTTCTTAATAATCGTTTTGATAAAATTGATGCTAAATTAGATAGTATTAAAGCTGCTGTTGATAGTATGAAAACTACTATTGGTAATAAACTTGATACTGTTAATTCTACTATTAATAAAGCAAATACAGATATAGTTGCTGCGATTAATGCTATGAAAGCTAGTAATGATACTAAGAACGATGCTATAATTACTGCTCTTCAAGGACTTGTAACTAAAGTTAATCAAAATACTAATAATATTAATTCTCTTGATGGTCGAGTTGATGCTCTAGAACAAGCTTAATATGAATTTTAATTTAGTAGAAATGTATAATGGCTTGTTAAGATTTAACAAGCATATACTAAATGAACTTGCAGAAGGACTTAAACATCTACCTAATTTAGATGGAGTATCTAAAGGAGATAGTTTAATTATTAATGAACAAGGTAATCCAGCTTGGGGTTCTGCTGCATTTATTCCTACTTTTGAAAATGCTGCTTATGGTATTGAATGGACTAAAGATGATAATGATATAATCAGAATTGGTAATGCTAAATTTCATAGAGAACTTCCTATTCAAAATAGACTTAAAGGTTGTGTCTATAATGAAAAGAAAATCAGTTATTTCCTTAATCCTACGGGTTGGGCTAAACCTCTTGAAAATGGTTTTATTCCTCCTCTTGATGGAAGTGATGGCGATGTTGGGGTAAGTGTTCCAGAATTTTATATATGTGTTAAAGATACTGGTACTAAATATCAACTTTGGATAAGTGATTTTAATATTGATGGAACATTTACTAGAGTTCATCCTTTTATTATAAGTCATACTAAAACTATGACTAGAACTAGAGAAGATGGTAAAGAAGAAGTATTTAGTGCTTGTATTAAACCCGATGATACTAGATATTTAGGTGGAAATAAAAGTTCTTCTGTTGTTGCTACTAAATTACAAGGTAGACCTAGAACTGGAATTAGTTATGATAAAGCTAATGAATTTTGTGCTAATCGTGGCGATTGGATTACAATGATTGATTATCTTGAATATTGTGCTTTACAAGCTCTTTGTTATATTGAATATGCTAATTTTGATAATCAAGCTGCATTAAATACTAATTTAACTAGTGATGGATTTAAACAAGGAGGACTTGGTGCTGGTGTTACAAATTTAGCTTGGGATAGATGGACAGCTTTTAATGGTAATAATCCTATTGTAGAAACATATTGGAGTGCTGAACATAATATTGGTAATGGTAGTACAAATGGTGACCATTATGAACTAGGAAATTATAATACAGATGGTAGTAATCTTAATACTTATCCTGCTGTTTATCGAGGTATTCTAAATTTCTTTGGTGATATATGGACATTTATTAGAGATGTAGTCATTATCAATAAAGATAAAGATTATAATTATGTTTATATTCTTAAAAAAGGAGTTAATCACGCTGATGTTACAAAAGATAATGTTAATGAAAAATGTTATCTAATTGGATGTCAAGCTAATACTAATAATTTTATTACTGAATTTGATTTTCAAAGAGGAGTTTATTTTATTCCTAATAAAGTTGGAAGTAATAAAAAAACTGATTATAATTGGAAAAGAGGTAAAGATGGGCAAGATACAGATAAAGCTGCTCGTGTGCTTCAGCTTGGCGGTTGCGCTTATTACGGTTCTATGGCTGGCTCTGGTTACTTTCATTCTAATTGGGTTCGGTCAGTTTCTTCTGCTAATGTCGGCTTCTTTACCACAGTTAAGCTTGATTAAATAAGTCCACGTGGAACTGTTGCTAGGAGTAGTTGGTTAATTAATTTGTTTTCTGTTTTTGTATTTCTCGATACTACTCCTGCAACAGTTTATTATAATATTAAATATAATAAACTTAAAACATAATATATTATGACTAAAGATAAACTTAAAGATGATGTTATTAGAACTATATGCTGTTTAAATAGTGATATATCTAATAAAGATAGAGAACTTCTAATTAAATTATTTAATTCTATTATAGATTATACTAATAATACTGAACTTGAACAAGAACTTGCTCAACTTCAACAAAAATATAATGAATTAACTGGAGATATTAATGAAATAGAAAAATTAGCTAATGACGTAAGAACTAAACATAATTCTTTATATACTGATGTTAATAATACTCTTAAACCTAAAATAAATAGTATTAATGATAGAGTAACTGCATTAGAAAATTCAAGTCAATCTTAATATGGCTAGCCTTAATCAATTAGTTAGTGAATTTGCTCATGCTGTTGGCAATCCTAATAGTATTCCTCTTAGACGTAATCTTCGATATGCTATTCTTCATGGTCGTAATGAACTAATTCGTAAAAGTTATGAAAATCATAAATATGTTGATAAAGGTTTGCAACAACGTATTCGTGTTTCTATTATTAATGTTCCTGATGGTGACTTATATAATAGTCAAACTCTTGGGCTTCCTGCAATTAAACGTACTAAACAAGAAGTTCCAAAGCCAGTTAGACTTATTAATAACTTACCTTTCCAATCAATTAGAACTACCGGACATACTGGGATAGAAATACCATTTGCAAAAGAAGCTAGTGCTAAGTTTTATCATTATCTTGCAGGTATGTGTAATCTTCCTGTTTATGATTATATTAATGGTTATATTTATTTCTTTAGTAATAATAAAGATTGGTTTCAAAATATAGGTTCTATTATTATTGAATCTCCATTTGAAATTCCTTATCTTGTTCCTACCGAAACTGTTGAAAAAGCTAAAGATGTAAATTATGACCCTATTGATGATGAAGCTAAATACGATGATGATGAATTTCTTATTCCTGAAGATATGATTGGAGCTCTTAAAGAGATTGTATTTAAACGTAATCTTGTTGAAGTTCCTCGTCAAACAAATGAAACTCCTATTGATAATTTTGTAACTAGATAAATTATGATTAAAGATATAGATATTAGTCATTATTATAAAAAGTTTATCGAAACTTCTAATGACGATATGGCAAAATATAATAAAGAACTTGAACTTATAAATAAGATGAAAGCTGATTGTCGTGCTTATATTAAAAGTAAAAATCAAGTTATTAAAGATGATTTAAAAATTAATCTTAATGAATATGGGTTTCAATTTCTTAATGATAATGTTGAATTAATTAATAAATTAGAACAATTAATTAATAATCAACTTAGTTATACAGTTGGAGAAAGACGTATTGTTCTTCTCCAACTTTTGCGTTATTGTAACTTAGCTAAAAAAGCAAACGATTATATTGTTGCTCTTAAACTTGCTACAAGACGTTCTGAATTAAGTCTTTCTGATTATAAAAAGTACATTCATAGGTATTATAGTTATGGTGTTCATAAATGTGTTCTTGAAGGCTATGCTTATCATTTTAAATATGAAATTGGTGATTTAGTTATTAATTTCTGGAGATATAGAGATAAACCTAGAGATACTTATGTTGATTGGAACGCTACTAGACTTAAAAAACAAGAAATTATTAATGCTGGTCTTAAACCTTATGATAAAGAAGAAGCAGAAATATATAAAATTCGTGGACTTAAGTATGATGGTATTCCTTATGTAGTTTATAAAACTAATAAAGAGTTTTATGAAATACAACTTATTAATAATGGAACTCATAGTTATAGTGCTATTAAATTTAAGTATGCTAATTATATTAATAGAGAACTTAGAGGTAAAGATGCTAAACAACTTAATTCTGAATGTAAAACTGTTGATGATATTTTTAATCTTAAATTAGGATTAAGAAGTAAACTTCTTGTTTATCTTGAAAGAGAACCTAATGCTCCATTTAAATATATTAGAAATGTTAATCAACAAAAGTATGAACGTGGAGCACATAATAATGGTAATAAAACTAGATATAGTGATAAATAAAATAATGTAGTTGAACGTTCCGCTTCGCTCCACTCAACTCCCCGTGGAGGATGGAGATATATCTTGAACTAATTCTAGCTAATACTAATCATGCTCATCCTCCACGGGGAGTATCCACTAATGATTTTGCTAATCTTTTTAATGCTGAACTTATTAATATTGCTATTGTATGTATATATATAAGATAGGGTTAACATTTATTAATCGCTGATACTCAATAAGTTAGAAGAAAAAATAAAAAAAAGTTACGCCACCCATGGCGTGTTTAACACTTATTTTAACTAAAATATCGCCACCGGAGGTCGAATTTTCGTTATATTGATAAAGTTACTAATCATTAAACAAATAAAGGTATGCCTGAATTTAATTTTAAAAGTCCTGTTATTACTCGTAAAGTTCGTGAAACGGAAATTATTCTTGAAGAAGTAATTCCTAGTCCATTTTTTGTTGAAAAAGAACTTAAAGATATTAATATTGTTGAAGCTGAAGCTTCTAGAATAAAAATTATTCAAAGTTTTTATGAACGTAGAGGATATGCTCAAATAAGTACTGATTTACTAAATTATATTACTAATAACGCAAAAAGTGTAGTTATTATTAAACTGATTTGTTATATTGCTAAAACTATTAAGTTTAATTCTAATAAAATTATACTTAAAGAAAATGATGAAACTAAGAAGATTTGTTCATTTATTCATCTTCATAGATATATTAAAGAACTTGAGATGAATAATATAATTCGTAGAACTACTAAACAATCTGTTTATGTTGTTAATCATGAAATGATATTTAAAGGTAGTTATTCTGATTTTATTAAAGTTTATCTTGACATATATAAAGAAATTGGTATTGAATCTATGCTTGATGCTGATGGTAGAGTTATTCTTGATAAATCTATAAATTATGGCAAACAATAAAACTATTACAATAGAATATATTATTGGTAAACTTGATAATGATTTCAATCCTGATGGAAGTGATTGGATTCCTAGAGTTCCTGCTTGGTGTGTTGATGCTATGAATGAACTTAAAGTTCTTCGTAAAGTTGATAAGAAAATGAAACTAACCGTCATTAATAAGATAGCTAAAAGTAAATGTTGTCTTATTGATGACGGTCTTAAAGTATATGATAGTAATGGTTGTGAAGTACCTAGAGCTGATACTAGTAAATATAGATGTAGTGATACTGAATCTGCTCCATCCTCTACGGGGGGTCAAGCGGAGGACGAAAGTCCGGAGCGTGCTACTAATAAAGACTATCTTGGTATGCCTGATGATTGTTGTCCTAATGGTTCTAGAACTAGAGAAGTTATTGATACTGGTAAAGTAGGATGTAATCCTGTTGTTTATACAGTTCATAATAATACTGAATGTCCAAGATGTCAGCATGAAGTTCATTCTCATTGTCAGACCCCCCGTGGAGGATATGATAAGTCAAATCATAATTATATTCTTATTGGAGGTAATACTATTGAACTTAATTTTAATGATACTTGTATAACAGTTGTTTATAAAGATGTTGAAACTCAATATAGTGATAACTATCATTGTGAGATTCCTGTTATACCTGCTAATGGTAAATTAATTCAAGGTCTTACTTATTATTGTATGGCTCGTATGCTTATGAGAGGATATAAACATCCTGTATTTAATCTTTCTGCTAGTCAATATGGTACTAATCCTTTCTATTTATGGGAAAGTATGAAAAAAGATATTAAGACTAGTATTTTATTAGATGAACAAAGTGATGATGATAGTGGTTGGAATGAGTTCTTTTATAACTTTACTTTTCCTAAATAATTATGAATATACAAAAGAAACTTAGTCTTAATAAACATCCTGGAGATTGTGTTCCTTATTCTTTAGTTGCTGCTAAAAATATTAAGATAAGTAATGACGATAGGATGATTGTTAATGAAGAAGGACTTGAAGATTGTAGCATAATTGCTAATAGTATTCATGAAGACGGTATTAATAATTTTAAAATAGTTGGTGTTATTCCTACTAGTACTGAACTTATTTTATTTGTTATTAATGTAGATAATAATGAATCTTATATTTATAGATATAATGAAGAATCTTCTAGTTGTTATAGAGCAAACAGTAATTGGAAATATAACGGCGGTAAGATTAAAGGAACATATACATATAATGTTAAAAATCATCTTATAATTGCTGTTGCCGAAAGTGATGCTTCTGTTGATGTTCCTCTTAAAACTATTAATATTGATTTAGATTCTGGAAGTCCTGATACTGAAATGTCTATTATTCCTCAAGTAACTTTACCCACAGTTAGTAATTTAAATTATGTTAGTGGAGCTACTTATAAAGGATTTTATTTTATGTTTATTAGATATAAAATAGATAAGACTAATTATACTAAATGGTATAGTATTGGATTTCCTATTTTTAATGATGTTATAATTCCACAAGTTATTAATAAAGTTTGTTTTCGTAAAGAGTTTGTTTATGATCCTAAAGATGACCCTAATGGATATTGCTATGGAAATAGTGATTTTTTTAGTGATTCTAAAGATATATGTAATCAAACTTTTGAAGTAAGTATTACTGGTGGTCGTTCAGGACTTTATCAATTAGGACTTATTATATGTAAAAAAGATAGTACGCAAGCTTTTAGAACTGATGATTTAAATAGTAATATTTTTAAGTTTAGTAGAGATGTACTTGTGGAATATAATATAGCAGATTTAACTACTGATTATTATAATTATTATAATGTTGGTAACATTATTAATTATAAAAATAGAATATATATTGCTAATTATGATGAAAAAAGTGATAATGATAATAGAACTTTGAGCGATGGTAAAACATTAGAAGAATCTGTTAATGATATTGTTATTAAACTTAGAAACAAATCTGTTAATGCTTACTATAACAGCTATAATGTTGTACATGCAGTTAGTGAAAAAGGACCTTATTTTAAAATGGCTAGTCTTGGATTTACTGGAACTGCAGATTATGTAATAGCTGATTATACTAAACTATTTAATAATAATCAATATCCTTTTCGTACTTTTAAAACTCTTCTTAATGAAACTGTTATTCAAGGTATTGCTGCTCATGAATATTTAAAAGTTAATTATAATACTGTAATAAAAGTAGGTTCTAAAGGCGGAGCTAATATTAAAGAATATTTAGCATGTAATTGTTTTATTATTCCTACTAGTTATAAGTATGAAAATAATGTATCTAGTTATAGTTTACCTAGTGAAGTTAAAATTGTTTGTTATACTTATAATGGTGTTGGATTTACAGAAGATGCTGTATTTACTAGCGGAGTTATAATATTTGGAACTGCTCAATTTGATATTGATAATTGTAAAATGAGAATTACTCATAGTGTAATTGATCCTTCTTATGATTTTAATGAACGTAAAAAGAATGATACTCTTATTCCTGGAGAAGTATATAATTTCTTTATTCATTTTGTTGATAAGTATGGTGATGCTAGTAGAGGATATAAATTATCTAATAAAGATAAATATATAAATGATGTTATAAATGATAATTCTCATTGTACTATAATAACTGTTGATTGGATTAATGGTACTGCTGATACTATTCCTTATTGGGTTGTAATTAGTGGAACTATTCCAATATCTAGTATTAGTTCTAATGTTAAACAATATATTGCTGATAGTAAAATTGTAGTTTATACTGCTGAACCTATTAATAATCCTTTAACTAATATTTTACTTAATAGTGCTGGCGAATTAGAAGCAACTAATAGAGATGATTTATATACTCTTATTTCTAATTATTTTATAGACTATCAAGATAAAGATAAATATAATGATTTATATGTTTATCAAGTTATAAATAGTGGTAGCTATACTCCAACTAGTAATCAAATTATTTATGGCAATTATGATAATGAAGCTAAATTTGGTTATTATGAAAATATTAATGGTGATGAACTATTTAGAATACCAGATTTAATATTTAAGTCTGAATCTATTGGTGGAGAACATACTAGAGGTTTTGTATATAATATGAATGATACCTTTAATAAGTTCTATATTAATGTTAATATTGATAATAATCTTTGGAATAAAATAAAAGAATTAGGTTATGTTGGTTGGTTTGTTAGTTATGAAAAAGTAGAACCTATTACTAGATATACAGGATTATTAACTAGAAAAGATTTTGCTAATATAGCTAGTAATGTTACATGGCAAGAATCTAATTATGCTGCTAATCCAGGTTTTGTTTCTAATAATTATACTAGTGATAAATGTTATCTATATAGTGGTAGATTTGACATTGATGATACTATTAAATATGATTTTAATATAATTCGTATTGATGGTAAATGTACATTTGAACCGTTTAGAAAAAAATCTGATGTTGTTGATATGGTTGTTAATACTACTTATCCATATAGTTATAATATGCCTGTTATAGGAGTAATAAGTAGAAATGTATATAAACCTATTAATAATTATAAATTAGTAGTAGCTGATAGTATCGCAGATGATAGAGCTGGAAAAGGTACAGCATTAGAAATGGATGATTATAAAGAACTTTCTTTAGATGCTGAAACTATGTTTCTTGCTACTGTTCTTAATTGTACTAGAAACATTTATATTAATAAAGAAAAAGAACTTATAAGACTTAATGATGTTCGTTATTCTAGTGGAACATATTCTATTGAACATGGATATAATGGTAGAATGACATATGATGGAGTATTAGTATATAATGATAATAGAGTTATTATGAATGAAGGAGATTATAGATTATATTCACCTGATAATACTCCTTATTATTATATTGATGGTATACATCCTTGTTGGTTTGATAAACCTTTTGTTGAATATATTCAATTTCCTCTTTATAGCGATAAGTTCTTTGAAAGTAAATGTTTTAATAATGAACCTAGTAAAATAGCATTTAGTATTAAAGAAGAAACTGATACAAAAAGTGTTACATTTGGTACGTTTGTAGAACCTAAAAATAGTGTTGATTTATTTAAAGACCCTATTGGTAATGTTGACCAATTTGTTCCTAAGTTATTAACTCAATATCGTAATGATATTATTAATATTACTCGTTTTGATAAAACTATAAGACGTAGTAATATTATTCAAGATGAAAGTGAAGTTAATGCTTGGAGAGTATTTCCTATTGAAGGTTATAAAAATATTACTGAAAATAAAGGAATAATTACTAATCTTGTTGGTATTGGATATTATCTATTAGTACATACTCAACATAGTATGTTTATGTTTGATATCAGTGCTGCACTTAAAACTAGAGATGAAAATGTACAACTTTATCAACCAGATGCTTTTGAAGTTGATTATAAAGAAGTTTTTACTAGTGATAAAGGATATGGTGGATTGCAAGATGATTTAGCATATATAGTTGGAGAATTTGGTTATATATTCTATAATAATGATTTTCATGCTCTTTATCAATTTGATGATGGACAACTTAAATTAATGTATGAAGATATAAAGTTATGGTTAGATAAGTATCGTCCTAATAATGTTAGATTTGCTCATGATAAATATAATAATCGTATTTTAATTAAGTTTGATTATACATATGATAATATAAATCCTGTTAGTAAAACTATTATTGAAGAAGCTCATAATGAAGTAATAAGTTTTAATTATAAAGTTGGTAGCTTTATTAGTTTACATGATTATTACTTTAATAATGCTTGGTCAACTAAAACTAAATGTTATTTTCAAACTGAACATAATAATGATAGACTTAATTGTCCTCTTCATGTGTTTACTAATGAATATAATTATGGTAGATTTAATACTCACATGGGTGATGATAGTAGAAGTCTATATTTAGTATCTAAACAAGAAGTTGGTGATGAGCCTATATTAGTTCATAATAGTTATATTGATATTATAGTTAATGAATCTTATGAACTTATTAAGTTTCTTGAATTTATTAAATATAAAGTACGTAAGATATATGTTCCTATTTATAGCGATAATATTAATAGTTCTGTTGATTTAAGAGAACATCCTTATGCTGGAGATATACTTCGTATATTTAATGAAGATAATGATACTGATGATATAGATATTAATATTGATAAACTTAATGAATTTAATAAGTATAAAAAACCTTGGTATGAACTTACTCAATATAACTTTAATTATTTCCGTAATGCAATTAAAGAACATCCTAATACAGTAAGTGATAAACTTCGTAGAGTTTATGGTAATTATTTTATAGTTCGTTTCATATTTAATAATTCAGATAATAAGCGCATTGAATTTGAAAGTCTTGAATGTGCTCAAACTCAATTTAGAAAATTATGATACAGTATAGAGATAGACAAAGACAAAAAGCATTTATTGGTGCTATTATTGGTGCTGCTGCTAGTATTGCTGGTGGTATAATTAAAGGCAATAAGCAAAAGAAAGCTCAAGAAAAAGCTCAAGCTGAAGCTCAAGCTGCACAAGACCATAAAGATGCTTTACAAAATGCTCAAGCTTTAACTAGTGCTTATGCTAATCAAGATTATGTTGGTCAATATAATGATAAGCTTACTCTTAAATGTGGTGGTAGAGTTCGACGTAAAGCTGGTTTCGGTACTGAATTTGCTGATGCTCTTCCCGGTTTAGGTAGTCTTGCTAGTTCTATTACAGGAGTTCAAGGACTTGGTGAATTAGGTACTGCAATAGGTCAAGGTATTTCTGCTAATCAACAAATTAATGAAAATAAACGTATTGCTCAAGAAGCTGAACAACGTAAACAACTTCAATCTGGTCAACAGCAACTTAATATTACTTCTGATAAAATGACTAATCCAATGACTATGTATCAACGTTCTAGTTTTATTAATAAATATAAATGTGGTGGACGTAGAAAAGCATGGATTGGTGCTGCTATTGGTGCTGCTGGAAGTTTAATTGGTGGTATGTTTGGAAATAAAGGTAAAGAACCTATTCAAGTTAAACAAGCTGACCAAGCTAGTTATAGTGCTCCTAAAACTGGTCTTGAACGTCCTGAATGGATTACTAATGGTATTGTTCAACAACCTGTTATGCCTCAATCAGTATATCGAGATAGGCTTAAAACATATCGCTGTGGCGGTCATAAACGCTAGTCTTTTGCTCTCTGTTGAATTATTATATATAGGTATGAACTATTAATCGACTGATAGTCTATCGTTCAACAGAGAGCCTTAAAATCAATAAAATATTAATTTCTCATTATATTATATAACAATGCCTAGAAAAAATAAAACTATTCATATAAGTGACATGCCTAGTGAATTTAAAGGTACAGTTACTAAAGATGGCAGATTTATTAAAAGTGGTATTCCTCCACTTGGTGGAGTTTATGATAAAGTTGCTAAATCTACTGGTTTAATAAGACTTGGTAATGAATTTCTCTATAATGGTGTAAACAATTTAGTATCTAAAGATAATAGAGAAAAATTAATGAATAATACTGCTGGTAGACTTATTAATTATGTTAAAGATTTTAATAAAGAATCTTTTCCTAGTGATGATGAACTTGGACCAACATTTCCATTTAATATTATTCAAACTCCTAGAAGTAATGGAAAAAAGCTTCCTCAAAAGCAATATGCTGTTGGTGGTAAAATACCAAATGTAGTTGCTGGTGGTATTGCTCAACCTCTTGGTAATAATTTCTTTTATATGAATGGAAGAAAACATAGTCAAGGTGGTATTGATATTGGTCCTAGTGATAAAACTGGTATTGAAGTAGAAGATGGTGAAATTGTAGAAACTAATGGTGATGAACTTAAAGTTTATTCTGCACAACCTATTATTAATGGTGTTAGTCCTGCTAAATTAGTTATGGGTGGAGCTAATCCAAATAAAGTATTTAAAGCTCAAGAAGATTTTAAAGATAGAAATAAAATTAATGATGACGGTACTATAAAAGCTATGGGCGGTTTAAGTAGAGATAAAGATTATGGTTCTAAAAAGAAACCTTATCCTAGTGTAGCTAAAAAAGATTTTGCTGGAGGACATAGAAGTTATCCTATTCCTACTAAAGCTGATGCTATTGATGCTTTAAGATTAGCTGGATTACATGGTAGAAGTGATGTTAAAGCTAAAGTTTATAATAAATATCCTGAACTTAGAAAGAAAGGTAGTAATGGATTAATTGTTAGTATTAGTGGTAATGTTAAGAATGGATTACTTCATTCTCCATCCTCTACGGGGGGTCGGTACGACAAACTTAGAGATGGTGGAAAACGTATTAATCGTCATGGTAGAACTTGGGAATATGATGAAGATAATGGATATTATATTCCAATAACTGATAGAACTATTACTAGAACAAGTCCATATCCTATTGATAGATCTGCTAGAGGTGAAACTGTTTCTGGTTCTGAATATACATTTAGAAATGGAAGATGGCATAAAAATAAATCTAATACTTTTAATGATAATCCTACTAAAAATTCTAAAGTAGATAATGGAAATCGTCGTCCTCAATATTATGCAGAACGTGAACTTCCTTTATTTAATGATGGACCTGCTATTACTAGTGGTCTTGTTAGAGCTGGTTGGAGTCATGGTAATAATAAAAATATAACTGTTGATAATACTAATATTCCAAATTTACCTACTACTAAATCTAAAGGGAATACCCCCCGTAGAGGAAGGAATAAGTCAAGTCAATCAGTTCAATCTAGTTCTACTAAAACTCCTCCTACTGCTACTTATAATCGTAATCTTCCTACTATAGAAGCTAGTATTCCTACTACTTTACCTGTTTCTACTAGTGTTCCTGTTAAACAATCTAGTCAATCTGATGGTAAAGGTCAAGGTAAATTTAAAAACATTACTACTGCTGATTGGATAGGTCTTGGTAGTAGTATTGCTGGAGGATTAGGTAGTTATTTTGCAAGTAAACGAGCTATTAATAAAATGAGAGGTCCTGGCAGACCTACTCTTATTAGTGCTAATAAACTTAAAACTAAATATAATATTAATCCTCAACTTGATAGAATTAGAGAAGATAAATTTGAAGCTTATCGTGATATTGATTCTAATACTGCTAGTAGTCGTGTAGGTTTAGCTCGTAAACAAAGAGTTCGTAATGCTGCTGGTCAAGCTGTTAATCAACTTTATGGTGAAAAAGAAAATATTGAAACTAATCTTATTAATCAAGATAGACGTAATCAACAAAGTGTACGTCAATTTAATGCTCAACAATACAATCAATATATAGATAGAAAAGCAGCATTTGATAATGGTATTAGAGAAGCTAAAGTAACTAATATTAATAATTTATTTACTGGAATTAATGCTGGTATTCAAGATATGATTAGTAGATATGAAAATCGTAAAGCTTTAAATAATACTATTGGTGCTATGAGAGCATCTGCTCCTAATGTTGATGATAGAATAATGAGAGATGCTGGAGTTGATTATGATGAATTTGTAATTCGTAAACGTAGAAAACTTGGAGGAAAATAACTATGCCTATAAATTTTTATACTCCTACTTTTAGACAACAAGTTAATCCTATTGACTTAAATGTTTTAGCTAAAACTTATAATACTCTTGAACAAGGACATCAACAAGCTATTCAAACTAAATCTCAAATTGATGCTCAACTTGCTCAATTAGATTTAAATGAAGCTGAAGATGCTTGGCGTCAAGAACAACTTAATAAAGTTCGTAATGCTCTTACAGAGAATATGCAATATGGTAATGCTTATTCTAGTCTTGATGATATAGTTGGAACTTATGGAGATATAACTTCAAGTCCGGGAATGATTGGTCGTTTACGTGCTCAACAAGATTATAAAGCATATATGGATAATCTTGATAAACGTACTGATTTATCGGAAGATTATAAGAATTATTATCGTGCTGTTAATAAATATAATTATCAAGATATAACTGATAAGAATGGTAATGTTATTGGTGGAAGTAAATGGACTCCTATTGATAAAGAAGTTTCTGAAATTCCTATGAATCAGATACTTAATCAAGCACTTCAATGGGCTGCTAAAGAACAAGGCGGAGGGAGTCAAACAAGATGGCTTGATGCTAATGGAAAAGTTACTGATGATATTACTAAATCAGTTACAGGAGAAATTTATTCTCATAGTAAAGGTCAATGGCAAAGATTAAGTAAAGCTAAACTTGCTGAAGCTGTTAAAGCTGTTATTGAAAATACTCCTGGAGCTAAAGCTAGTCTTGAACAAGATTATAAGATTGCTAAATGGAAATATGACCAAAATGGTAGTAATCCTGATATAACAGATAAAAATGGTATTCTACTTACTCCTGAACAGTATCTTGCTAAACGTATTGACCCTTTCTATAATGCTGCGACTTTTTATAATCAAAGTAGTAATACTACTTATGGTGAAGCATGGAAAGCTCAATTAGCTTTAGCTAAACAAGCTGGACTAGGAAGTACAACTCAAAGAAAACAAGCTATTGATAATTTAACTTATAAAGGTACTCCTGTTCGTATTGATAATTTTATGCCTGCTCAAGCTCAAGCTGAAATTACTAGTAATAGACAATCAATAGCTGGATTGCTTAGTAAATATAATCCTGATATTAATATTAATTTAGCAACTGCTAATCCAGATGATATTAGAACTAGTATCATGACTAATATTACTAATCCATCTGATAGAGCCTATGCTCTAAGTTATCTTAATGATATTATTGATAATCAAGAATATATTAATAGTCTTAAAGTTGGTAAATCGCAAGATAGCATTGATGGATTTGATACATATAATTCTATTATTAGTTTAAGTGATTTACCTAGTAATAAATATTCAGATAGATATAGTAAATATGTTAATCAAATATTTGGAGATAGTTCTGCTATTAGACAATACTTTAATAATGATGATGTTTATAATTCATTTATTAATGCTATTGGAGGAGAGAAAAAAGCTGCTAGTCTTGGTATAATATTTGGTTCTGATGGTAATGGTTATAGATATGCTGAATTACCTAAAGATTATCATAAATCTATTTATAGTTTTGGTAAAGCTGTTAAAGAAGCTGAAGATACTAGAAATCCTTTAAATGCTTTTCTTAATTCTGCTAAGACTAGATTTTTTGGTTACGGTGATAAATTTGTTCGAGTTGACTCTAATGGTGAAGAACATCATGCTGGATTGCCAACAGGTAATAAAGAACCTTATATTGGTTTAATTGATTATGTTGATTCTCTTAAATCTAAAAATGATGCTGTTCTTGATGGTGGTCAAATAACTTCTTCTACTATTGGTATTAGTGCTTTAACTCCAGAATTAGCTGAAATTAATTTTATGATGAACGCTAATCCTGAAGAAGCTAGTAAACTTTCAGCTTATAAAAAGAATAAAGAAGAACAAGCTATGATGGCTATTCGTAGTGGTATTGATTTAACTCAAGGAGAAGCTTATATTACTAGTGAAAATGGAATATTTGAGCCTATGACTTCTGAAGATAGAAAAGCTTATACAGCTTATCTTAGAAGTGCTAAAAAAAACGAAATTACTCCTACTATTGTTCGTGACCCAAAAACTGGTGATGTTGGAGTTCAAATTAATATTGCTGGTTATTACGATACAGAAGGTAAACTTAAAAGAGAACCTATTACTTTACTTGTAGGTAGTGGCGCTATTGATAGTTCTATTATTCAATCTTGGAATCAAGATACTAGTTGGAGAGCTGCTGGTAAAGTAGAAAATTATTATAATGCTAATAGACCTATTTCTCTTACTAATAATGCTGCATTTACTGGAATTGATAAATTTAAATTAGTACCCAATGGTGGAGGTTTTAATTTAATTAATTCTACTAATAATCAAACTATTGGTTTAGTAAGTAAAGAAAATGCTGTTGATATTGTAGATAATTTATCTCAATGGGAACAAACTGTAACTGCTGTTAAAGCTGGTATGGCAGTAGATGAAAATGCTATTAAGGCTATTCAACAAAATGTTGCTACTAAACTTGCCCAACTTAGTGGCAGTTCAGACCCTTATGTTATTCAATATTACTATGATGAATTAACTAATAATCTATATTAATATGGATGTATTAAAGTTTCTACAAGGTGGTAATAAAACACCTAATCCTGAATATAATCCTAAAACTAAAAAGGGGGCTATACAGCCTCCTACTTTAGTTGATTACAACCCCGGCACTTCTATTAGTGACCGGGGTCGTGGTCATTTATTTAGTCGTATTGCTGGACAATCATATAATCTTAATCAATATGATATAGACAAATATGCTCCTTATGATGTTTATGTTAATCCTGTTGATGACCCTGAAAAACTAGATAAAGAACGTGCTGTTAATCAAAGTAATTGGGAACAAGGATTAAAAATGATTGGGCAAATTGGTAATGAGATTACTGTTGGTACAGCTATTGGTTTTGCTGATTTAGCTGATGCTTTCTATAATATGGTTAGTAATAGTCCTAATGATTATCAATCTGAAATAAGTTCTGAACTTGAATCTTTAAAAGAATCTATTAATGAGCGTTTAGCTATATATAGAGAAAATCCCAATGCTGCTTTTGATATTGGAGATTTTGCTTGGTGGGCTAGTAATGCTCCTAGTATAGCTAGTTCTTTAACTCTTATGGTTCCTAGTACTGGTCTTGCTAAAGGTGTTTCTTTATTAGGTAAAGGTATAAAGTTTAATAAATTAGCTAATAAAATGGCTAATGCTATTAATATGACTCAAAAGAGTAGAGCCATTACTGGTAGAATAGCAGAAGCTACTGCTATTGGAGTTCCTTCTCGTTATCTTGAAAATTATCAAGAAGCTAGACAAACTTATAATGATATTGAAGATTATTCTAAAACTCAACTTGCTAATATGAATGATAAACAAAGAGAAGAGTTTTATAATAATAATCCTAAATATAAAGATATGTCTGATGAAGAAGTAGCTAAAGATATTGCTAAAAATAGTGCTGATATTACTTTTGCTGAAGATTGGGCTAATGTTCTTTTTGATGTATGGCAAGTTTATAGTTTAAAGAACTTATGGAAAAATGCTTTAAGTGGTAATACAACTAGTTCTAGACTTAGAAATTTAAATACTGCATTTAATAGTAATATTGATGATGCTGCTGCAATTACTAATGCTTTAAGTAATAAAGCTACTAAACAAGCTATTACTAGTACATTAAAAGATGTGGGTAATGATATTCTTCATGGTGTAAGAGCTGAATGGACAGAAGGGGTTGAAGAAGCTATTAATTATATAGCTAGTCAAGATGGTTTATATAATGGTAAAAAAGTATTTGATAAAGATATTCCTCAACAAACTATTAAAGATTATCTTCAAGACCCAATGCTATGGGAACAAGCATTTTGGGGTGCTCTTGGTGGTGTTACTTTTAGTAGTGTTATGAATAAAGCTGGAGAGTTTATTAATAAACGTCTTGATAAAGATTGGACTTCTGCTGAAAAACAAAGAGAAAACGAAATTCTTGGTCGTACTGCTACTTTTCAAGCATATCAAGAAAGACTTAATAGTATTGCTAATGGTAAAAATCCATTTATAACTATTACTGATGAAAATGGTAATCAAGTTAATCCAGATATTATTACTGGTACTGAAGAAGAACTTCGTAATATAGCTGAAAAAGAATATATGGATAATATTATTATTAATTCTATGAACGCTGGTAATTTAGGACTTCTTGAAAGTTCTATTAATAGTAAAGAATTTAATGATAGTATTACTAATAAACTTGGATTACAACAACAAGATAGTAATGAACTTATTAATAGATTTAAAACTGAAATTAATAATCTTAAAAATGAATATAATACTACTTTAAATAAAGTTAATAGACTTGGTGGCGGATTTGAAGTTGGTCGTATTATAGCTACCCAAATGGTTCATGCTCGTAATCGCCAAGAAAATTATAATAATCTTCTTAATTGGGCTAATGATGTTTTAAATCAAGATATTACAAATAATCATATTGAAGATGTTGATATTAATTCTGCAAAGAATGGTATTTATCAACATATTATTGATAGTATTCAAAGAGATATTAAAACTATTCAAGATAACGCTGCAATTAATAATTCTGTTAAGCAAGAACGTATTGCTCAATTAAATGAGCGATTAGATGCTATTAATAAACTTTATATCCCTATTGATATTGAAAATAAAAATGATATTCAATCAGCTATTCAACTTCAAAAACAATATAATGAAGTATTTAAAGATTTAGCAGAAGTTGTTAATGCTGAGATTAATGTTGAGGTTAATAAAAATCAACTTAATTTATCTGATGATAATATTAAATCTCGTATAACTTATCTTAATAACTTCTTTGATAATAGTCGTAAAAAAATTGTTAATAAAGCTATGGACGATTTACGTAATGCTTATAAACAATATAGTAAAGAATATGTCAATTCTGTTATTAAAGATGCTAATAATGGTAATAAACCAAATATAGATAAAATTATTCGAGATGCTTATGCTGCACTTGATTTAAGTTCTAAAGGTAATGAACATCTTAAAAATACAATAGAACAACTAGCTGAGATTGCTGAGATTGAAAATGATGTTAATAATATTCCTAAAGAGGAAGAAGTTGCTCCTGTTAATCCTGATGTTAATGAAGTTAATGAAACTGATGTAGATGATACTAACTCATCTCCATCCTCTACGGGGGGTATAGCGGAGCGAAGCGAAGCGGTTCCTAGTGAGCCTACTAATACTGAACAACCTCAATCTCAAACTGAACAACCAGTTTCTCAAGAGCCTATTAGCACTCCTAAACCTGAAGTTACTAATACTTTACCAGATGATGAATTTGAACGCGGTCAAATAGGTACTGATTTAGTTTATGAAAGTATTGCTGATTTAGAAGATTCTTTAGGACATGAATCTACTAGTAGTGATTTACTTAATGCTAGACAGTCTTTTATTGATAAACTTAATCAAGCTGGATTTGAACAAACGGAAGCTACTGACATAGTTAATAATATTATTGACGGTCTTACAGGAGGTAGTTTATATAGTTCTGTTCAAGATGATAGTACTAGACGTTTATTACTTAATGCTACTTATGCTACTGTTACAGGTAATGAACGTAATATAGAAGCTATTATGAATGATTTTGCTAATAGTGTTGATAGTGAAGGTAATACTAGAGGTAAAATTGTTAATGGTAAAGTATATCTTAGTATTGGTCAATTAGTTGAATATATAGATAGTATTACAGGTAATAAAATTATTAAAAATTACTTGTTTAATCAAATAAAAAAATATCTTTACGCCAGCACTAATAATCAAGGTAAATATCGTGCTACTGATGAATCAACTATTAAGAAACTTAATGCTAGACAATTTGTTCAATACGTTGACGGTATTGCTAAAGAACGTCTTGAAAGACTTCAAGTTGAACATACTAATAATGTTAATCTTAAGTATATAGTAGAGAATGAAAATGTTAAAGCATTTACTAGTATTAAGCAAGGTGATTATTTAGAAGCCATATATAATGTTAAACTTAAACGTATTGATATATTTGCTAATGATACAATTATTGGTTATATAGGAGTTCCAAATATTGATAAGTTTGGTAATTATGATATGGTTAATCAAGGTTGGAAATATAATATTCATGCTGAAAATGGTCAAGTTGTTTCTCCACTTAAAGACGCTTTAATTAGTATTCTTGATGGTGATAGATTTGACGAAGAATTTATTGGTCATTTATATGAACTTGCTGTTAAAGAAGAAGTTACACAAGAAGAACTTGTTAATCTATTTAAAGAATTTAAAACTAAATATCCTGATATAGTTAGAGATTTTACTACTCCTGTTGCAAGTTTTGATTTAGCTGGGCATCTTGTTAATCTTACTAAATACATATTTAATCAGCCTTATGAAAATAGTCATGAAGCTAGTATTAATCGTTGGTTTAATAATCTTCTTAATAGTTATGATCAAGCTATTACAATAGTTAAAGGTGACTTTAAAGGTAAAGTTAAAGCTGTTAATGTTAAATATGGAGTTCTTAATACTATTGATGATGCTAATGGCGAATGGAATGATGTACAAGAAACAGTAGTTGGTTATGATGAAAATATTAACAAACTTGGTGTAGTTGTACAAGGTCAAGTATATCTTAATGGAGAAAGCAAACCTACTATTATTGAAAATCTTACTACTAATGGTATGCCTGTTATTAGTATTCCAAGTAGTGATGGTACTTCTCTATATGCTTTTTGTAAACAAGTTCCATTAAATAGTAATCTACTTAAAGGTGATGCTCGACGTATTATTAATTCTATTAAGAATGAAGTTAATAATCTTTGTAGAGATTATATTAGTGGAAAAATAAGTTTTGGTGAACTTAAACAAAATCTTAGAGATATATTTGGAAATAATAAACTTATTAACGGAGATAGAAATACTGGACTTCAAATTAGTATTAATCCTACTAATATAGGCTTTTATGTTAAAGGTGCACATTTTAATGGTAAGGATTATGCTTTTACTATTAATTCTGATGCTGGTAATTATAAACGTAATATTATTATTAATTCTCCTTATGTTGTTAATAGTGCTTTTAAAATAGGTAAAAGTTATGGTATTAATGCTAGTACTATTGATGAATTAGATAATGCTCTTCGTCCTGTTATTGATGAAATGTTTAACTATGCCCAATTTGCTATTAGTAAAGATTTTATTAATGATAGTACAAAAACTAATGATAAAACTAATAAATATATTTATCGTGAAAATGGTAAAACTATTATAAATATTGATGGTAAAACTTATAGTTATAATAGTTATCAAGATTTTATTATTAGTAATGGTTTAGTTAGAACTAAATTAGCTAATACTAATACAGATGATACTGCTGGTAATTGGCAAATAGATATTCATTCTAAACTCGATATTACTTATGAACTTGAGGGTAGACCCCCCGTGGAGGATGGAGCAATACCTGAACAGCTATCAGAGTTCATGTTAGATGATACTCTTAATGCTATTAATTTTAATGCTTTTGAATCTGCTATAACTGCTAAGAATTTAACTCGTGGACTTAAAAAGTATTTTGCTAATGACCAAACTGCTATTGATTATATTAATGCTCTTCAAAAGATTCGTATTTTACCTAAGAATATTCAAGTTGTAGATAGTATTACTGATAATAATGGTAATAAAGTTAATGCTGTTTATCATCGTAGTACTGATACTATTGAACTTAATAGTTCTTCTATTGCTGGTCAAAGAGTTTATAGAGTTGTTAATATTATAGTTCATGAAAGTTTACATAGACAACTTTATACTAAATATAATACTGAACAAGCAATCGCTTTAGTTAAACCTATTTATGATAAATTTAAGACTTGGCTTGATACTCAAGACAATTCTACTAAAGAAAGACTTAAACCATATCTGTTTGAAAGTTTTGATACTGCCGAAGCTCTAGAAGAATTTCTTGTTGAAAGTATTACTAGTAATGCTCTTATGACTGCTCTCAATGAAATAAAAGATGATAATAGAAAAACTAGTAAACGTAAGACTTTATTTAGTAGACTTCTTGAAGTTATTGCTGATATGTTAGGTATTAAGATTAATGAAGATAGTTTATTAGCTGCTGCTAGAGATGCTTATAAAGCTATTAAAAAAATGCCTAAAGAAAGTAATCAAGAAGCTATTCAAGGAACTTTTCAGTTTGAAGAAGAAACTGCTAGTACAGAACAAACTGAAAATCCTAATGAAGATAACAGTCAAGATTATAATTATAATAATGATAATCTTAATGATGGACTTGATATGTTTAGTAGTGTTGATGATGATATAGTGCTGAATATGGCTGAATTGACTAGCCGTTTACCAATAGCACAACAGCCCGAATTTGCCACTTTGCTTGACACAGGGCGCATCAGTTTTAGCTGTATGTAGAATTAATCGAACAAATATAAAAGTCGCTTAAAACGAAAGAAAACAGCCTCTATGACGATGTAATAAAATTTTACTTTACATTAGTCATAGAGGTATTACTATTAATGAATTTAAACTTAAATATAAACTTATGAGCTGTGGAAATATTAAACTTGTAGGATATAATAATCTTAATAACATTATTATTAAAGAACATGGTTCTAATAATGCTGATTATTATAGTCTTATAGCTATGGTTGAAGACCCAATTTTTAAAAAGATTGTAGCTGATAAAGGTATTAATGTTAAAACTTCTGGAAGACAAGCTTATAATGCTCTTCTTGAAGCTAGAGCTATTAAACTCCGTAATATGGATGATATAGCTTCTGTTGCTGAAAAAGAAGAACGTGGTTTGTTTAGTACAATTAAAGCTAGAGATACAGCTATTACTTATATGGCTGATATTATGAATAAACTTAGTTTTAATTTTTTATATAATGGCGCTCCATTAAATTTTAATGAAATTAAAAAACGTACTAATGAAACTGTTATTAATGCTGGACTTAAACGTGCTAAGAAATTAGCTGGAAGTGATGAAGCTAAAAATAATGAACTTAATAGTTTTATTAATAATACAAGTCCTGCTATTAAAATTAATGGTCTTGGAGCATTTCTTCGTAAATATGGTGATGCTAAAGATTTTAATTATGGAGCATTACTTCGTTCTTTAACTAATACTGAATTTAATGAAGCTCTTTTTAATAATAAAAATGTAGCTAAACTTATTAAACGAGATGAATTATATCAAACTACTGATTATGAAGAATTAGGCGGTTATCTTGATGAAACTTCTACTGAAGGTGATGAAAATAGTATAGATGATGGTATTGATTTAATGACTCAACTTTGGAATTTAAGTATTGGTGAAGTTAAAGATTTTAATAAACACGTAGAAGAAATTATTAAATATCATCTTGCAAGTTTACCTAAACTTACTGCTGCTTCTCAACTTGATAATGGAAGTTATCCTTTTGATATTAATAATGAATTAGGAGTTGTTACTTTTTCTGATGCTAATTATTTATCTAAAATATTATATGCTAGTGCTGATACTAGTAATGTAGATAATTTTATAGCTAGTCTTAAACGTATATCTGAAACTATTCCAAATTGTGAATGTTTAATTCAATTATATGATTTACTTAGCAAAAATAAAGTATTTGCTAATAAGTATATGATGGTGTTTAATAAACCTATTATATCTAAAATTGAAACTTATATTCAAACTGATTCTAATGGTAATAGTTATGTTCGTGCTCGTGTAACTAATCCTAATACTGATTTTCGTACTATTTTACAGAATACTTTTTATAATAATGTTAAGAATAATATTATTACTAATCGTGTTCCTACTGCTCGTGAAAAGTTTCGTATATATGATAGATATAAAAATACTCCTCATGCTAATCTTTATTTATATGATGCTTTTAAAGAAATATTTCCAGATATTAATCAAGCTAGTTTTAATTTAGCTATTGCTAAGATTGGTCGTGTAGCTATGGCTAATAATCTTATTAATTTTGCTAATGTTATTAATCGTACAGTTGAAAACTATAATAAATATGTAGAAGCACTTAAAAAGGATAAAGGAACTAAAATGCCTGATAGTTTTATTAATAGAGGTGATACTTCTATTATATATCAAATGGCTGATGTTTTTAAAGATATTATTTATATTCCTGTTGAACTTAATTCTCGTAATCCCGAAGGTAATTTAAGTTCTGATGTTATTAATAGAAGTTTTATTACTAATATTGCTAAAATAATCAATGATGATAAGTCTACTATTGAAGAACAAAATGCTATGGCTGAAGCCTATGCTAGACAAAAGTTTGCTAGTCATCAATATGATTATAGTAATTTACTTCTTGAACATAGGGATGGTAATGGTAATATAATTAATTATGGATTGTTTAGAAGAGTTGGAAATGGAACTCCTAAACTTACTGAATATGCTCGTAGTATGTTTAAAACTTCTCTTCTTAATGGTATTAGTGAATTAGATAATAATAATAATGACTTATATCGTAGTATGAGTGACGGTGATTATTTAATTACTGCTATGGGATTATTTATGACTGATATTAATAATTCTGAAACTCCTACTGCTAATTATTTACTTCCCATACCTAGTGATGCTCCTAAAAACTTTACTATTACTGCTCCTAGATATAGTCTTGCTGGATTGCGTAGTCAACTAGAAGATGGAACTAAAATTATAAATAGAGAACATCCATTATTTAAACAATATTATAATATAGCTATTCAAGAACTTACTAATATGGCTCAAGCTGTTAATGTAATGTTTAAGACTAATGCTAATGGTAATCCTATTTTAACTAATGGAGATTTTGAATTTAGTGATACTTATAATAATAAACCTGAACATTTTTATAATCAATACCATAAAGATGGAAAAGGTAATGTATTTATTACTAAAGATGGACATAAAGTTTTAGCTGGTAGAGTATTTAATTTTAAACGTTTAGTTAGTAAAATTACTCCTAATAGTAATGGAGCATTTAATGAACTAATTGGGTATGGTAAGACTATTGACATCCTCTACGGGGGATCTACACGTGGGCTTAGCTATGTTAATAATCAAGTAGTTCTTAATGGAGAACAACGTGTTGCTCTTGAAGATGCTGTTGCTGATTGGTTAAATGAATATATAACCAATGGATATAAAGAACTTAAAAATAAATATGGTACATTTATTGATGATAGGATTAATAATGAATCTTTAGCTGAATTTCTAGTTAATGATTATCTTGTTAGAGATAGTATGTACGATATGTATGGTGGTGACCAAAGTTTTTATAAGAATGGTCAAGCTATTCTAAAACGTATTAAAGAAGTACAAGCTAGTGGTAATCCTTTTGGTAATACTGATTTTACTAAAAATGATTTAGATATAGCTACTGATTTATATGATATAACTATCAAAGGTAATGCTGTTACTGTTCCTTATACTGTTAATGGAGTTACTAAACGTAAAAAAGTAGTTCTTCAAGATAAATTTAGAGGTGTTACTATTTATAATACTTTTAAAGCTTCTGATAAAGTTGTTATTGATAGACTTGATGACCAACTTAAAAAAGCTGGGCTTGATAAAAAAGACAGAGAACGAATACTAGAACCGTTTAAAGGAGGAGTTAATGCTAATGATGCTCAATCTTATATTACTCTTGAAGAATGGATTCGTCGTATTACTGCCGCTGGTGAATTAGATAAATATGCTGGACTTATTCAGAGCCTTACAGATGATACTCCAATAGATAAAATTGATTGGACTAAATTTGCTAATAAAGTTCAAATTCAAAAGAATTTCTATTATGATTTATATTATGATACTACTGTTGGTATTGAAGTTCCTAGACAAGTAAAAAACGCTGAGTTTGTTCTTATTCCTAAACTTATTAAAGGAACAGAACTTGAAAAAGTCTATAATATAATGACTAATAGAGGTATTCATCAAATTAATACTGTTGAAACTGTTAAAGTTGCACAACATAACAGAATGACACTTTGGAATAATGATGGTGTTTTAACTGATGAAGCTCTTAAAGAATTTGATGATAAAGTATTTGAAAATTCTGAACTATTTAGTTATAATTATCTTTATCGTCAGCAAGAAGTTCCTCAACATATGGTTGATGCTAGTAATAAAGCTGCTATTCAGATTATGAAGAAAATGCTTGATAATCTTCCTAATCGAACTGAACTTAATGAGCTTAAAGATAAAGTATTTAGTAACTATGTCGCTAATATTAGAAATAGTTTTGAAAAAACTTGTGCTGAACTTGGTATTGGATTAGATGATAATGGTCATATTGATTTAAATTCTAATGGTACTATTAAAAATCTTAATCGTTTTGTATTTTTTGATAGATTTAAAGAAAATGCTCAACAACAAGGAGTTGAGAAAGCTCTTCTTGAGTTTTTCGATTTAGATAGTGCTGGATTTAATAATCTTCCTTTATTCTTATCTAATATTAATAGTAAACTTGAAAGTATTGCTAATAGTTATTTTAATACTAATATTACTAGGCAACTTATTAGTGGTTGGCATGCTGCTCAGTTATCTGATTTTGGTTTTAAAGTTGATAAACAAACTCAAACAGATAGTAAACTTCAATATAAAAAAATTGGAGAAGTTGATGGTACTCCTGTTTATTATACTGAAATTAAACTTCCTAGATGGAGTAATAAACTTAAAGGATTAAATATTGAACAAGTTCCTGATAGCTTACGTACTATGATTGGTTATCGTATTCCTACTGAAGGTAAGCAATCTATATGTATTATGTATGTTAAAGAGTTTCTTCCAGATGCTTATGGTAGTACTGTTGTTGTTCCTGATGAATGGGTTACTCAAACTGGTTCTGACTTTGACGTTGATAGTGTTTATGGTATGTCTAAAACATTTAATCTTGTTAAAGGTATTCCAACTGAAATTACTCACTCTAGATATACTAAAGATGAAGTAGGATATATTAATTATGTTAAAGATAATGTAGATAAAGCTAGTCGTAAAATTCTTGGTAAGACTTATAATAAACAAGGTAATATTAGAGCTTCTTTAAAAAATAGCGAAGATGCTATTAATGCTACTCTTGAAGGTTATAATGGTAATCTTAAAGTTGTTGAAAAAATTGCTAATGATGGTGGGCTTAAGTCTTACGAATCATACTTAAAACTCCCCGTGGAGGATACAAGTAGTCAAGCTGCTAGAACTAATGCTATTATTCAATCATTTATTGATATACTTAATAATCCTGCTGCATTTGAAGAAAATACTACTACTTCTAATTTTGAAAATGTCAAAGAAGCTAATGAAACTTATGCAGAAATAGTAGGCGCTAATAAAACAACTGTTGCTCCTAGTGATTTCTTTACTCAACTTGATTGGTTTGATGCTGCTACTTCTGGTATTAAACTTAAAGGTATCAGTGTTAATAGAGATACTTTTATGAGTATTGGTAATGTTACTAAAGCTAATCATAGCGAAGGTATTAAAGTTATGTACACTACTGATGTGATTAGTGAACAAGAAGCTGTTAATAGATATGGTAAAGAAAATGTTGAAACTATTGGTAATAAACATATTCGTATTACTCATAAAAATTTTGGTTGGTCTGAAGATGATAAGAATGTTGATGGCTATTTGATTAATCCTTATAGTTCTCAGACTACTGCTCATATTCTCGATGTTATGAAAGAGGGGGCTATACATAATGAAAATACTTATACGTTTAATGCTTTCAAAACTATTGTTGACTTTGGAAGTAATTATGATACTGCTATTGGATTTATGTGGCAACCTGCTATTGATATACTAGTTCGTAAATGGAAAGAAACTAATAGTGTTCTTGCGGAAGGTACTAAAAATCCGCTTACTGAAGCTATTAGAGAAGTTGCTCATAGTCTTGGTTTTGGTGAAAAAGTTAATTTTGCTGGACGTAAAAAGCTAATTGATATTATTAATGAAAGTTATGGTGAAACTTTCAAGAAAATATTCAATTTAAGCGTTTCTGACGCATTTTTATCACCTGACCTTATATTTTCATCAGACGCATATAAATCTCGTCTTAGAGGGGAAATGAATGGCGTTCAGCAGGCTTTATTTGACCTTTATGTTCTAGCACAATTTAACCGACTAAACTCAATCGGACAGGATATAAGTAATAATCTTAATATTCTTACTGCTGATAAATATGGTGCTAAACAAAGTTTTTATGCTAGTGATAAAGTATTTAGAGATGCTAGAACTGTTATTGAGAATAGTAATATTTATGCTCCATCCTCTACGGGGGGTCAAACCTTGCTGTTAGAAAGTGTATTTCCTGATATTAGTGGTGGTATAGATGCGTTTATTAAATCAGATATATCTAGAAGTAGTTATCCTAGTTTAGCTGCATTTTTGCAAATGAGTACTGCTCTTAGTGTTAAAGCTACTCAACAAGTATTTGAAACTGCTAATCCTGTATTTATTGATTATGTATATAGAATAGCAGAATGGACTAAAGGTGGAATAATGACTGAAAAGTTATATAATGACTATAAAGATTATCTTATTAATAAACTAGAAGTAGGTAATAATGGTAGTTCTTATCTTAATTTACCTGTTACTATTGTTAATGGTGATTTTGTTCATCCTAAATATATTAAAGAATATGGTACTGGACAATCTAGAGCTTTAGAAGTTGGACGAGTTAGTGGTACATTAGTTAATATTAAAACAGATGATGTTGTAGTTAAAAATATATTTGAGCCTACACAAACTGAAATTGATGTATTTGCTAGACTTACTCCTGCTCAGAAAGTTGATTGGATTAAACGTAATTTTAGTCAAGATGGTAGTGTATTTGAGCATATTGAAATAGTTGCTAATGATGAAAGAAATAATCGTCGTAATGTAAATATTCAATATATTAATTACATACAAGGTGATATTACTAATGATGAAGCTCATAGATTATTTGATAGAGCTTGGAATCATCCTAATCCTTTCATTAAACTTACAGCTCTTGATTTAGTTAAATATGCTTTTATTGTTGAAGGTCATAAATTTAGAACTAGAAATATTAGTAGACTTATAAGTAATACTCCCCTTAGAGGATTGAGTGAGGGCGGAATAGCTATTGGAGATATAGCTATGAAAGGTATTAATAGTTATGGTTTTGTTGATAAAGATAATGTTGAAGATATAATTGGTTTTATTCGTAAGAATTATAATAGTTTTAATTGTCCTAGTTATACATTTAAAAGACTTACTAATAATAAAATTAATTATAGTCTAAAAAGAAGTGGTATTATTACTTTTAATGGTCAAGAAAATCTTGATAATGTAGGAATAATAAGAAATGGAGATGCTGTTAATGTTATTAGAATTAATAGAAATTTATATATTAAAGGAACTTATGATGGAACTTTAGCTTATTATCCTATTGATAGACTTGAATCATTTGAAACTTATAATAGTATTGAGCCTAGTATTATAGCTAATAATAATATTCATAAACCATTAGCTGTTCTTCTTTATAAAGGTCTTACTCAACAAGAAAAAAGAGATAAATTTATTGATGGTATTAAAGATAATATTAATGAAGCTGTAAATAAAGGTTATAAAGAAGTTCCTGAACTATATGGTAAATATATATCTGATGAGTATTTCCAACCTTTTATGAATACTCCTTTTGAGAATAATACTATATATACTATTAATGGTAAATTTTATCTTAACATTAATGGAACTACTGCTATTAATTTAAGCGATGATTTAAAACAATATAAAGCTAAATATCCTAATATTGAAGATAATAAACTTGGTTTATTTATTGAAATTAATGAAAATGAAATAGATAGAGTTACTAGTAATACTGATAGATATAGTAGTGTTGATGACCAAACTCCTATTGGTAGATTTGCTAAAAATGCAAGTTTAGTTATTTCACGTGCTGTTCGTCATGGACAACCTGCTGCTCAAAATGTTCTTAATGCTCTTAATAATGCTGAAATTAATTATCTTGATAGTAGTAGTCTTTCTGATAATTCTGAATTTTCATTATCAGTTATAGCTAATTATATAGATGTTGAAGCTAATAATATTCTTAATGATATTAATCGTTTTATTAAAATTGATGGTATTGATAAACCTATTAACGATAAAGATGTTATTGGTAAAGTTCTTAAAGATGAACAACTTCAAAATCGTTTCTTAGATGTTATTCTTAGTGCTAATACATTTAAGAATAAATATAAACTTATTAGCGAAATTGATATTGATAGTACAAATCTTGATGATAAAACTAAAGAGAATATTAGAAAGATTCAAAAATTAGTTAATCAAGTTGATTCTAATACTACTGTACATTCTGCTAGAAAAGATTGGTTTGAAAGATGGATTCAATTACGTACTACTAATCCTAATTATCTAAGTGGTCTTATGAAAGAATTTGATGCTTATGGTGATACTGGATTTATGGATTATTGGATACAAGATATTCGTGCTAATCGTAACTTTGTATTGCAGAATATACTTAAAGATGTAATGGGTACTGTTGAAGAAGGTCGTCTTAATGGTATTAAAGAATCTAATGACTTTAGAAATTATCTTAAAGAACTTAAATCTAGAGCTGCTAAAGATGGTAAATCTGTTAGTCTTGATAGTATAATTGATGATGATGGTAGATTAATTCAACCTAATAATCCTATTTGGGAAGAAAAGATGAAGAAATATAGAGATGTTGCTATTGAAGCTGAACAAAAATTTGGTATAAATAGTGTTGAACATCTTATTGCTTTATCTAATAAAGCTAAATTTATTGATATGACTACTATTCATCAACTTAAACCAATTACAGTTCAAGATGAAGATGGTAATAATGTTACTATTGAATATTCTACTTATATTATAAATCTTGAAAGAAGTTTATTAGGACTTAAAAAAGGAGATGATGGTATTCCTAAAGAATTTGCTGAATATAAAAGACTTAATGGTAGAATACGAGATATTCTAAGTCAAGCTACTGATAATGTTACTACACAAAATCAAGATGAAGAACTTGGGCGTATCTATGCTCAAATGGATAGCCTTACTAGTCTTTATGATGAAGATGGTAATAAAAAGATTGGTCATGACTTGAATGTAGCTGAAAGACTTCGTGCTTATCAAACTAATATTCGTAAAGTTAAAGAAATGTTTTATGATAAGCAAGCTAAAGAAGGATTTGATTCTAAACTTAAAGAACAACTTTCTATTATTAGTAAATATGAAAGTCAACGTGATGCTAATGGTAATCTTCTTATTAGTATGGAAGAACTTATGAAAGTTCCTGAATATTATGAAGCTAAAGAATGGATTCGTAAGAATACTAGATATATTCTTGATATTAAAGATATAGAAGATTTAAATTGGGCGTTTGAAGAACTTAAAGATGCTAATAAAGGTAATAGTGTTCTTAATCTTGCTATTAAAGAATTTCAAGCTAAAGATGAATTTAACGTAGTTGATGGACGTAAAATACCTGAAGAACGTGCAGCTCTTATAAAAGCTGAAACAGTTAGAAAATATAAATATACTAAAGGTAATGGTATGCCTTATGCTGGTATTATTCGTTCTGCTGAAGATGAACTAAGAATTTATCGTGCTGATTTTTATAATTATCTTACAGGTAATAAATCTAAGAGCGAAGAAGAAATTAATATAGGAGAAGCTATTAATAAAATACTTGAAAAATATTTTGATAATGCTACTAGAACTCTTAATACTGCTGATATTAGTCAAGAAGATTTAGAACAACTCAAGACTGGTTTTGAAGTATTTAATGAAATTACTAGAGGAGAAAAGAGTACTGATAAAGCTAAAGCAAAACGTGTTGCTGAATTTATTGAAAGTGAATGTGATGTTACTTATAATTGGAAACAATATGAACTTGATAAAAATAGAGCTTTTGCTAAAGGTAAAAAGTATTATGATAAATGGCTAGAAGTATTTAGTGAACAAGTTGAAGAAAATGGAACTATTGCAGAAAGACCTAATCGAACTATTTATGGTATTATTAAACCTAAAGATTTAGATAAATGGACTGATATTGATAGAACTGCTGCAATTAATATTCTTCAAAAGAGAACTAGAGAAACTACTACTCAATATTACTATATAAAAGAAAGAGAAGTTCTTGACAAATATGGTATTGATAGTGTTGAATATAAACAATGGTATAGAGATAATCATTATTTTGACCCATATACTCGTACTATTAAACCTATTCGTATTTGGACAAGTATGCAAATGATTAAAGATGATGGTAGTGCTGTTGTTGGTAATTATGAACCACGTATTAATCAAATGTATATTACTCCTAAAGAAGAACTTGTTAATCCAGAATATAGTAGTTTTGTTAATAAGTATAAAGTAGGAACAGGATATGATAATCCTAATTATACTAGTCTTAATGAGTATCAACTTGAACTTATGAATAAAGTAAATGAACTTATGAAAAAGTATTGTTTTACTAATAGTAATAAGAGATATGTTGATATGGGTTATCTTCCAGCTTTACCTAAGTCTAAAGATATGACTGTTAAAGATTACTTTGAGCAAGCTCTTAGTTTTCTTGGTTGGACAGCCAATGTTCCTAATAATACTAGTTGGAGAAATAATGAAGATTTAACTTTTGATAAAGATTATGATATTCCTAATCCTAGATTAATTCAATTAGTTAATAAAGATACTCAACAGTTGCCTACTATACCTAAATTTAAAGAACCTAATGAAAGTGATGAAGAATTTAGTAAACGTAAAGCTGCTGCTATTAAAGCTAGAGATGAGATTATTGAAAAGAATAATAAAATTCATAATGATATTCTTAATCGTAATTGGGAAGAAGTATTTAATAGTTTCTTAATTGAAAGTAATAGATATAATGCTATTAAAACAGTTAAAAATCTTCTTTATACTGCTGACCAAATTATTACTAGTAATACTGCTTACGATATAAATTATAAAGGTAGTATAAGTGAAAATAAAGAAGCTAGTGCTGGTGGAGAAATTGAATATAAACAAGAACAACAAACTAGAACCAGTGCACATCTTAGAAGTTTTATACGTCGTCTTGTATTTGAACAATATAAGGATAATAAAACTCCTAATCTAGTTAAACTAGGTTCTCTTGCTCAAAATATTGCTGGTAGTAAATATATGATGATGAATATTACTGGTGGTATTGCTAACGTTCTTACTGGTTCTAGTAACATCTTTATGGAACGAGCTGCTGGTGAATATATTAATCTTAAAGATTGGGAAGCTGGTAAATCTGAATGGATTAAAGGAACTGTTAGTTATATGGCTAATATGTATAGTGAAAATAGTAGTACACTTCAAGATGCTATTATTAAACTTAGTCATGTGGTTGATTTTGATAGAGTAACTGAAGTTAGTACTGCTGAAGGTCTTAGAGAAAATATTCGTAGAGTTCGTGGATTACTATTTAGTCCTCAATCTGTTGGTGAACATTATATGCAAAATGTAATGTTATTTGCTATGCTTAAATCTCATAGACTTGTTGATAATGGTAGAGGTGGTTATGATATAATGAGTAAAGAAATGTATCATCGTAAAGCTGAACAAGATGCTCTTATGTCTGTAATAAATACTCCCCGTGGAGGAGAGAATCAATCCCTTCTTGAACAATTCAATAAGTTCATGGATGATGCTAAAGCTGATAATAAAAAACGAGCTAAATATAATCTTTTTAAAGCTAATCCTATATTTGACTTTGTTAAGACTTATCTTAATGAAGAACAAAAAAGAGAATATATAGCTAAACGTAAAGAACTTATTAAGAATATTGATAAAGAGTTTGCTAAACTTCCAGATATTTATAATCAATTTGAACTTAAAGATGGAATTGCTCAAATAAAAACTGATAGTAAACTTACTCTTAAAGAATATGCTAAATTTATTGATAAAGTTCGTGAAGTAAATAAAAAAGTTCATGGTGTTTATGATAAACTTGGTTCTGCTAATATTGAACAACATTGGTGGGGTGGTATGGTAATGCAATATCATAAACATCTTTATCCCGGTTTTAAGAAACGTTATCGTTGGAATGGTTATTATAATGAAACTCTAGGTACTATTGAGAAAGGTAGTTATACTAGTCTTTATGATTATCTAACTATTCCATTTAAAGAAAGTAACGTAGGAGAAATTAATAATGTAAGTGATGTTCTTAAAGCATTCCAAACTTATGGTAAGAATTTACTTTCATTTGCTGTTAATTTTAAACTTAATTATGAACTTCTTCCTGAACATGAAAAAGCAAATATTAGACGTAATTTAGGTGATTTACTTTATGTAGGTGCTGCCATTATTGGAGCAATTGCTATAACTGGTATGGGAGGAGATGATGACGAAAGTATTATATATAACCTTATGCTTTATCATGCTGACCGTCTTGCTTCTGAAGCTGCTTCATTTACTCCATTTGGAGCTTATGCTGAAGGTAAAAAACTATGGTCTAGTCCTGTTGCTATTGGACAAACTATTAATGACTTAATTGGTACTACTGCTATGGCTGCTAGATTCCTTATTGAAGAAGATTTTACTGAGGAATATACTACTGGTAGATATAAAGGTATGAATAAGTTTGAAGTTATGGCTGTTCGTAATATACCTGTTGTTCGTAGTATTAATCGAGTTCTTGATTTACCTAATAATAATAGTTATTATAAACTTGATGAAAATATACTTAGTATTATACCTTATAAAGATATAGCTAAAGATATATTTGAATAAGCTGGACTTGAATCTAGTAAAAAATAAGGGCTTGCCTATGGTATTACTACCTAGACAAGCCCTTTTTATTTTATATTAATACAAGAATACCTTTAGTTTGAAGTTCAAAGCAATCATTAACATAATCTTCAGGAGTACCACTATAAATATATTTAGGATTAGCAACATAGCAACCTTTAACACATTTATCTTCTTTATCTTTATAATGATTAATAAATCCTTTGTCTTTAAGACTAGATAATGCTGATTTTATAGATGGCTTTGGAACTTTAGTTTCTTCTTCACAATCATCATAAAACATAGCATTAACTGAAAAATAAAGTTTAGTTTTATCTGGTTTTTGTCTTGTTAAAAGAACATGAGTATTAATATAAAATAAAACATTTTTTTCATTATTAGTAAGATTATAAATATTACCTAAAGTATCAATAAACACTTTAAAATATAATCTTTTCTTTTGTTCATCAATAAGTTGTTTATGACTTTTAGAATCAGCATACATGACAAGAACATCTTTCTTATCAATAATTTCACCATCTTTTGTTACAATAGCTACTGTATTAACATCATTAATAGCATAATTAACTATACTATTATTAGGTTTATTACTTTTACTAATAGATTTAAATGTAGGCATAAGAATATAATTTTATATTCCAAAGATAAAAAATATAACTATATCAAATGTTAATAGAATAAAAAATTATACTAATCTTTGTACTAGTTCTACTAATCTTTGTATCAGTCATACTACGGGTGTTGATTTAACATAGCTTTTATGCTGATTATCAGCACTTTAACGACTACGAATATCTAGTCTATTCTATAAGCCAATCAAAGGTGCAACCTTTGTGCGTAGGCGCATAGCCTATATGATTATTAATAATAGCAATATCTTAATTAAAACCATCATCATTATTACCAATAACACACATAAGAATAACAAAAACTATAATACCAACAACAAATAGTTTTCCACTATACTTATCCATAGCTTCACTATCACTAATATTATTAGCAACAGCTAATAGTTTAACACCACCAAATACAATTCCAATAAGAACAACAAATGCAATCATAATTATAATATATTTAAGTTTAATAATAAGACAAAAATAAACCCCAGTAGTAAGACTAGCTTAACTACCAGGGTTTCAGTCATGCCAACGACTATAAGTTTAAGGATTAGTAGAACGCTCCGCTTCGCTACGCTCAACTCCCCGTGGAGGATGGAATAGACTAGTATTCATTCAATCAATATAATCATTATCATTAATAACTATACTAATATTACTAGCATAACTACCATTCCATCCTCTACGGGGAGTATAGCGAAGAGTGCGTAGCACTCGTAGCGGTTCCAAGCTAATCATCAAATTAAATAAAGCCAGCTCTATTAGAGCCAGCTTTACGTATAACATATAAACCATTAGCATCAGTATTAACTATTTAATAGTTATAATAACGTCATTAAGTTCTTTACTATAATCAATAACTTCTTCAATAGGAGATACTGTACTATTCCAATGTTCAACTTTTACTTCAGACTTTTCATCACAAGTTTTAAGTGTTTCTATAAGTTCTCGAACTGTCATAGTTTATTCTTTTTCAAGTTTATCAATAATATCTTCAATATATTCACTAGGAAAACTACCTTCCAATCTAGCTAGTTCTTTAAGTTCATGCGATAAAGTTTCTTTATATATAATAGTAGTAGGAAACTTTTTAATACTAGTAGCAACTTCACTTATTTTTCTAATATTTAAAGTAATATCGCAATTAGCTTCATTAATAGCTTCAGTTATATTTTTAATTGCAATTTTACAAGCATCACATTCACTTTTAACAAAACAATCAATACGTATCATAACACAATAGCATTATTTTTAACAGCTTCTTTAATAGTATTAGGAACTCTAAGAAGAGTATTCTTAATCATTTCAGTAGTAAGACTATCAGAATATACATAAGTAGCATATGTTCTCCAACTATCTTTAATTACAACAGCAAATTTGTTAGGATTATCAATATTAGTTTGAATGTATTCTACTTTAGTATTTTGATATTTCCACATCCAAGCAATAGCATCGGCACATTTAGCACGAGTTATACAATCATGTTCATCAATAAACGCTTCAACAAATATATTATTTGTTTGTCTTGTAGGTTCATCTCCAGTAAGATAATTAATATCATTACGAAGTTGTTCCCAAGTAACAGAATTACTATATCGTTTATATTCTATATCATCTCGATATATAATACAAGTAGGATATTCAGTAATATTCTTACCAGCAACAGCCTTTTCAAGTATCATATCTTCAAGAATAAGATGGTCAGGAAGATTTTTAAAATTACATTGAACATTAGTACCAAATAAAGCAATATCAATAGCTTCTCGCATAGCTTCTGTTTTATCTTTATCAGCACTTTTATAATAAAATTCAATTTTAACCATAGTATTCGTATAATATAATGAGAATTTATAAAATTAGCTATTTTAAAGCCCCACATTGAATGATATTCATATCGTGATAGATTAATCACAATAACAATTAAAATTCAATGTAGGGCAAAAGAACTATATCTATGACTGTCCTAACAACTTGCGAAGATATTTTCTAATAGTGTAATCGCTTTGCACACCACGTAAAATATCACCATTACAATAAGCAGTAGGAGCATCACTAATACCAGCACTACGCGCTTCTTGTCTACCAGTATCAATATATAGATTATACCTAATAAGATTAAACCTACCGGCAAACTCAGGAAGAGCAAGAGCTTTATGAAGCCTTTCTTCAAAAAGTTTACTAACATTACAATCAGGTAAATAAAACAAGATTAACTTTTTCATAGATAAACTTCATTACCTTCAACTTTAGCATCACTAAAATGAGTTTTAAAACTTTCAACACTTCTACACCATAAATGGTCAGGATTTCCATATCTATGATATATAACAGCAGGAATCCATTCACCTGTATCTGGATGTTTCATTTTAGTAATATCGTCAATAGAATATTCATTAGATGTTTTCTTATGAATATAAACAGAACCAATCTTAAGCTTTAGCTGCTCCGCCTGTTCCTTTTCCAAATCCTTTGTTTCCACGTTCAGTTTCACCAAGTTCTTCAATAGAATTAACTTCTTTCCAAGTAATACGTTGAGCACTATTAATAATTAATTGTGCACATCTATCTTCTCCATTACAATCATAAGGAGGAATAGAAACTTTAGCAAGAATATTAGTCATTGTAGTTCTAACACTATTAAGTTTAAGTCTAGAATTACCTACCATACTATCAGGTAAATGCATATGTTGTCTAAGTTTATCAACTACTTCAACAAGGTCAGATACAGCATGAATTAAATCTCTAGAAGTACGATTCTTAAAAATAATAAGAAGTTCGCCACGATAACCCCAATCAAGAGTACCAGGCGCATTTGGCATATAAAAATCAGATTTAGTGAGATTACTTCTAGGACGAAGAGCCATTTCATTAGGATTACCATCATCATCATTACCAATAGCAAATGCTAAACCAGTATGATATATAAATCTATCTTTAGTATTATCATATTCACAATGTATAGGATAAATATCCATACAAGCATCACCTTCTTTACCATAAACAGGTAAAATAGGTTGAACATTACAATACTGTTCTACATCTACAACATCTCCACTAAGAAGTTGAATTTCTTTCAGTTTAAATACTTTTACTTCCATATATAATTAAATTATTAAATTAAAGAGCTTTTGCAAGAGCAAAAGCATTTTCTATTTTTCTTGATTTATCACCATAGCAAATACTATCAAATCGCTTAGTACCTTCAATATTATCTATATTAGAATAATATCCACTAATAGCATTAACTGCACCCCAAGCTGTACCAAGAATATCTCTTTGACCGGGACCATCAAAATAATAATTATAAGTATCAGAAATAACATTCATTTTTCTACTACTTATTTTACTATCAGATAAAGCTAAACCATTACGATAAGCTATATCTTTAATAGTATGTCCTGTATCTTTTAGACGTTGAATTTCATCACTAGTAAGAAGATTTTCTCCAATAAATTGAATTACATCTTCATCAGTAACTTTAATATCAGCAAGCAAATTACAATATTGACCAAATTCTTCAGATTTAATTTTACTAATTCCAAGTATTTCTTGTGCAACAGAAATCTTATTATGAACACTAGTTGTATGTCGAAAACTAACATAATTGCTACTAGTACGAATAGCAGCATTAAGAGTATTTTGACAAATAACTCTAATAGGAGTAAATAAAATCTTAACTCCACCACTACCATCATGAGTATTAGTAAATACTAGATAATTTTCAACAGGGTCACCTTTAACAAGAATATTATTAGGAAGTTTAGCACTTACAAATATTCTTTCACCATTTCCCCAAAATCCAGCAGTTTGCCAAATAGCAGAATTTTTACCAATAGCGTCATCAAAGAAATTAAAAGCATCATTGTTTTGTACAATAGTATATTTACTTTTAACAACACCTAAAGGAATATTGCAATCAGTACGATAGGTAGCAAAGGCGTTATCACACTTACGATAAATGTCAGTACCAAAAACATGAGCGCCTTCTTTTTGTTCTTTAATAATTCGGTCAAGTTCTTCATCAGTTCCAGTAAGTTTAATAGGCATTTTACCAACTAGTTCACATTTAGCTACATTAAAATTAAGTCCAGCTTTAAGCATAACTTCTTTAGCAGTAGCACAATCTGATACATCAATAGCACCAGAATAAGCCCAAGGTTTACCTTTTACTTTATACATTAATTA
>ENA-OYYM01000004-OYYM01000004.1-human-gut-metagenome-genome-assembly--contig:-NODE-4-length-149525-cov-30.682384_pt1 | contig 149525 bp, 198 predicted proteins | sample MGYA00244065_ERZ653452 | MGnify/ENA primary metagenome ERZ653452 (study PRJEB26926, sample SAMN06165072) | human gut metagenome | biome: ENVO:00009003; feature: ENVO:2100002; material: ENVO:00002003... | reverse complement strand
GGATTTCAGACCTCGTCAACGTATGTGTTGCTTCGCCACCTGTTGTGCCAGCTTTATAGGTCGTGCTCGCAGCCAACAGAAACCTTCCTTGAATCTGCTCCCATGTGCCACCTCCGAAGAGCGTTTTTGGACTTGTGCTATTCACACTCATATAAATGGAACCAACTGGATAAGCGTTTAAAACAGATAATGGGTCGCCCTTATCGCCTTTTTCTCCTTTTAGTGCAGCAAGCTGCTCCGTGGTAAAATCAGCATAAGTAAATGCATCGCCTTTCGGCCCTTTAATATTTACACTTGCTGGATTAGTTTTTCCTTTATCGTTTGTCCAGCTTAAAACACCTTCAGAAGAAACAGATGGTGTAAATGTAGCGCCATCTAGTGCGCCAAAACCACCAGAAGCAATAGCGTCAACAACATACTTTTTATTGGCTGCGTCATCATCATCCACAGGAGCCCCAACTGCAATTCTTGCTAGATCACTTTCTGACTTGCCAACAATTTTTCCTGCATTCTCTCCTGTACATACAGCAGTAATCTCTTTTGAGACATCTCCACGCTGATAAATTGTAACTCCATATTTTGCATAAAGCTTTTGATCCGCAGTCAAAGCACCAGTAACTTCTAAATCCCCAGAAACTTTGCCACCCGTTTTGTCTAACTTTTTATTGAGCTCAGTGGAAGTTTCCGTCTTGCTATTTGCAACAGCAGTATCAGCATATTCTTTTGCAGAAGAAAGAGATGCACTAGACTGGCTATCTGCGTATGTCTTTGCGCTGGATAATGTAGATGCATCGCCAGACCCCATGTCACCTCTTAGCGTTGTAATTTTCCCGTCTAATTCAGTGTCCTTCTGTTCAGAACTATTGGTTAGCGTTGTAATCTTTCCATCAAGCTCTGTATCTTTTTCTTTCATATCTGCTGACAACTGTTTAATTTCATTTTCCAATTCTGTATCCTTTTCGTTTACAGAGCTTGTCAAATTAGAAATCTTCGTGTCTAGCTGATTATCCTGCTCATTTAATACACGGCCTTGATTTGCCGAAAGTGGTTTGTTCGACTGATAACTATTCAGCTTATCCTCGACATCTCCTTGAAGCAAAAATACGCCATTCTGTTTTAGCTCTGGTAAATCAACAACATAATTTCCGTCTGTCAGATTTTCTAAATTATATGTTGTTCCGTTAATGTCCACAGTATTTATGTAAGGCATCGTTTCACCTCCATTATTTTCCATTGTTATAACAAGGAGCACTCTATATAGCAAGTGCCCCTGTTATTAATTACAGTCCTAATTCAGACTTTAAAGCAATATAAACTTCCGATTGATATTTGCTCGGAATACTACTTTCATAAGTAATCGCTGCGACTTTTGTCATACTGCGCAATGAACCAATATACGTTTTTAATGAATTAAAATACGCGACATGGTATGTTTTGAAAGCATTTGCCTTGGCAATAATCTTTTCCATATCTTCGGAAGTATAATATTTGCACAATTCCCCATCTGCATGATATGGAATTGTTTCTGCCCCGTCTGCAACCATTTGAGACGAAGTAATTAAATTCAATTGGTCTTGTACCGTTAAAGAAAAATGATGCGACTGATTGTCGCTCAGTTCAACATCAAAGCCATTTGTAATCATTTTGTTACATTCTGTTTTCATTTCTTTAACTTTTGCTTCTTTTACATAATCAATTGTGATATCATTGTCTTCATTATCTTTTGTCTCGTCTTGCTCAGGCTCGTCTTGTTCAATATCAATCTGTTGATTGGCCTTGATAGCATTGTATAAAGCCTCATATTCTTCCTGCGGAATCTCTGTAATCTGAATCACAGGGACTTCTTTTGCATTGGAATCTGCTGGCAGCATCCAAGTAGCACGATAAATCGCACCATTGCATTGCATGTATTGAGCTTCAGACTCGTCGCATACAAGAAAAATGCCATGCTTCCTTTGAAATCTACGCATGTCTAGCGACGTTCCGATACCAACAAATTCATTGTCATTAATTAGTTTATAATATCTCATATGTCGTCGCCTCCATTAAATAGAAATACATGGGCAAATACCATGAGATCTGTTAGATGGCATATAACTACTCATATCACCCTGAATGCCAACCGCTCTAAAGTAAGAATTGTACGACACTTCTGGCGAACGTAGATAATAGATACTCGCAGTATCACCAATCGACTTAACTCTGTCTGCAGATGAACCAAAGAATTCAATTGCTTTACCTTCGGAGCTATACGGTGCTTCAGATGTGTTAAACATTTCCACATACGATGGAAGATATACATAGTCTTTTGAATAAACAATATCAGATGCCATATTACCAGCGGTCGCAGGAATCTGAACTTGTTTAATAATTGATTTCCACTCTGTTGGGAATGCCGCATAAACTCTACTATTGCAGAACGCTCTCATCTTGGAGTCATTCCAGCCGCCAAGGTTGGTGTTCGTAGAATTCATATTGTGAGTGAGAGATAGCAAATTCGCTGGAATGAATGAAGCTCCAGTAATTTTACTAGAGTCCTGTGCACATCTATATCTCTTATCACCATAATATTCATAGCGCCAAGTTTCATGCGGCCATGCAGCAAGTTGTCTAGCCGCAGTGTCTCCAATATCATCAAGCCATACTTTTGCCCAGTGAATTGTGCCCTTGCCTAGCGTTACGCTATCAATTGTTCCATTTGACAGGAACTTAAATCCACCAAGCATAATTGTCGCCTCAGTATTAGTTGTACGATTGCGCACAAGCTCTGTATAAGCCATTTCGTCAGCATAAACACCAGTTGTAGAAGCTCCAGAGTTAAACGAGTAGATATAAAGTTTACTTTCTCCCTTGCGGTGACGAAGCACAACGATATCTCTTTGGCCTCCTTTGCCTACTACTTTGCTAGTATTACCCCACTGGATTTCTGGATTTGTGCCATTATACTTTAGTCTAAATCCTTCAGAGCCATCATATTCAAAGCAAGACAGTAGTGTCGCATCGGCTACATTCTCTCCAAACTCAAAATCTATAGCCATTGTAAATGAACCAGAATCTGCGCCAAATAGCTTAACGCCAGAATCTACTACTTTTGAGGAAGTGCCATCAAATGTAAGCTCATCCCCAAGCATATGCTCAGTTACATTCGAGAATGAGAAATCCTGCCCAACGCGGACATCGAAGTAGTCCTTTTGTTCAAAATAATCATTAGCTCTACCAGCCGTTGCAACAGCATAAATCTGTACTGGAGTCATATCTTTCAAGTCAGTTCCTGCCGATGGAAGACCATTTTGCGTCTCCCACTTTGCATAAACATCAGTATCTCCAGTAATGCATCCAGTGCTCTTATCCCAGCCAGTGAATAGATTATAGATATAAGAATCCTCATTATCGCTCATGGTTGGACAATCGCCTTCATATTCTGCTACTGCGCCATACTCTACACCAGTCTTCGTCGCAAGAACAACACCTGCTTGCTGGAACCAACGAACAGTATATGTCCTTACAGTTTCGCTATATTTTGCTGTTACAGTTACAGGAGCAGTGACATTTACCTCAATGCCATCCCAACCTGCGAATGTATAATTGTACTGCGCGGTACTTGGAATTGTCGGAGTGTCAATTTCACCACTTGCGACAGGATCAGTAATCTTGCCACCTTGGTCAACATATTGAACATAATCATTGCCACTCTTGTCTTTAATAGCAGTACCATCGGAATTCATAAACGTCACTTTATACTGAGTAATAATACCATTATAAGTGACAGCTAAATCAGGCCATGCCGCCGCATAAGCATCGAGTTCTCTCTGTCTTGCTTGACCAGCAATATGAACCTTACCAGCAAGTAAATTATTATTCATCTTAAGAATAGCATTCAATAGCTCAGTACTCGTTACAGTCCAGTCAATACCAGTTAAACGAAGTGTCTGCAACGTGTCAATTGCATCCTCAACAATTGGATAAGCATCAATTATAGAGTTCTCAATAGTTAAGGATTCAAGATTGTCATATGTCGCCTGTAAATCAGTTAAGTAACTTAGATTCTTGAAGCTTAAACTATTGATTGTACTTGGCAAGTGAGCAAGCGCAATCTTACCATTTGCCGCGAATAGTACGCCTGTAACAGAAGTTCCTTCTGCATAAAGCTTCTCTAAGTTGCCACAGCTTGATAGGTTGATAGATCCAGTCAAATTAGGACAATTACGAATATCCAACTCTTCAAGTAACGCATTGTTGCCAAGGTTTAGATTTGTCAAGAATGCGTTAGAATAGCCAGAAGTTTTATTACCAACTACAAGCGTCTTAAGCTTTGAAGCCTTACTAAAATCATTATCATGAATATAGCAAGCAGAAAGGTCATTCAATGCCTGAATACGAGAAGCACAATAAATTAGTACTGCCGTATCATCCATCTTGGTAAATGGACATTGAATTTCATAAGACTGTCCTGCCTTTGCACGGATCTGCTGTGTACTTGGAGAGTTGCCAAATAACACAGATAGATACATATCTGAATAAGGCACAATATTTAGAGTGTAATTAGGTGCAACTACTACACCAGAAGGAGTATTGCATCTAAACATAATTTGATCTGCCTTGACAGTTGTAGACAGATATTTCGTTCCCATATATGCCGCTTGATCACGCTCAAATTGTCTACGCTGATATTTCTTACGGCCATTCATCATAGACTCTAAGAAACGTCTGGTTGGCTCTGGAGTTGCACCGGCATTGAGGCCCCCGCCTTGATATGTACGGTAGTATTTGCGTTCAATATCAAGTCTCCAAAGTTCTTCTGGGAATTGTGCTTGCCAATTGTCAAATTCATTGATTAGAGAAGTATCGCTAAAACAACCTTCTCCTTCAAGAGTTTGATACATTATTGCAAGGTCGTTGCGGAATAAATCACGAATTCTGCACCAGAACACGTTGTCTGCTGCGTTGAATACGTATCCTGAAGACTTGTCGCCTTCAGTACGGTAATCAGTGTCTTCTTTGCCATAAGTCATGGTAAGCTCGCCACTGTTATTTATTCCTAAACTCGTGTCATTATCATAGTCCCATAGTTCAAAACGATATTTACCATCAGCACATTTAGCATAATGATAGAACGTATTTTTAGAACGATTATCTATCATGGTGTATCTTTCGGTAAATACATACCAATAAAGAGCAGAGTCTTTAATTACCCAATCTCCAAGCTGAGAAACAAATTCTTCATCAGTAGACGTAATTACCCATTCATAGAAATCACGCCATACTTGCTTGTTTAATGCTCTTTGTGCTTCTTGCTCTTCAGTAGTAGCAGTTGTCATTCCGTCCTTCGTCTCGCCACCCATTTCATAGCGGAATTCAAAAGAACCATCCCAATCATTATAAAGAGCATCGTATGCGGTATTGCCAGCCTTCCACTGGTCTTTAGTGATAGGATAAACCATATTACCTTCACTGTCAGTTACACCAGTTTGAAAAGTACTGTTAGGTAGAGTATTGTCACTAACTTCAATTACGAATTCTTTTAGGTCAGAGACGTCATTAACTCTAGAAGCGTCGGTCTTTTTTGAATCACCAATATTTCCCAGCCCGTAGAAGTGCCAATCGTTATCCCTAAATTCCATATGTTTAGAAATATCAGGGTCTGTCTCCTTAATAAATACTACGCAATTTTGGAACTCCATACTATTTTTGCACTTCGGATCTTTCTCCATGGCAACAGTTTTATATGGCAGATAGTCATTATAACGCTTCTGGAGCAATGCGTTATTTGCATTTTCAGAGCTTGCGATATTTACTTTGATATTAAGCCAATTCATTGGCACAGAATTTCTAGTAAGACTTACTTTACCAGAACCATCAGAATACTTTGTACCATCCCCAAGAATAAGCTCTGTTACATAGCTCGTGTCAAGAGGAATCTTGCTAATAATCTGTTTCTTGCCATCAGCACAAGCAATAATGTCTATATTTCTACCAGCGTAACCATATTCGTTAGAAGTCGTGCCCTGCCCAGAAAGGTAAGTATTCATGAACTTCCAATTGTCTAGCACCGGGTCTCCACCCTTATAAATACACTCAACATTTACGCCTTTTACAAAGTCCTTTTTATCCTTAGTAAAACGAGGACACTCAATCTTAATAACTCTTAACTGAGGGCAAGCATTTGCCACAGATTCAGGAGTTAGCGCATTATTTTCATCATAAATCTGATTGCGATTATATCTTGCAATCATCTCGTCAGAGTCTCTTGCATCAGCAATGAAGTTTGACAAAATGTTAGAATCAGTCAGTGAAGCACTATAAGCTTTCATTCTATAGATATAGACATCACAGTCTGTAGAGCCAATAGTAATAGGCACTGGCTCGTACTGATATAGTCTATGCGTTGAGTCATAAATCATAGGTCTTAGACCAACACCATCTTCATAGCTCATAATGACTGCAGTCGCATCTGAATTGTCCTTATCAATTGTATTAATATTGAACTCAAATTCAATAATGTCTTCCTCGCTATAAGGAATATATAGACTCTTAATACTCGATTTTAAATACGCCTCGTGAACGTTCATTTGCAAGCCAACAACAGTAGAGTCTGCCTGACAGGTCAGGAATGTAGCGTTTGCATTACTAACATTCGTAGTTTTAAAAACGCATTTAAATTCGGAACCATAAACACTTGCGTCTCTCTCGAAAAGCTTGTAATTGATAGTGGCAGTTGTTCCAGCCTTAACACAGAAATACTGGTTGCCATCTTCGTCAATCTGATAGCCGCCATTACTCCAGTCGAAGTTATCTGAAACTGTCATTGCAACATCAGTATTAGTATCCTTCCACAGTCTGTCTTCGTCACTATTTGAAAGTCCAGTAGGATTGAAATCAAATGCCAAATTTGCAGTAATTGGCTCGATAGTAATACCGAGCTCCTCAATATTCATAATGATTTTAACAGTTGTATTTCTGCAAGTAATGAGCAGGGTATGCTCACCAACATCAGAAGATTTATACGCCCAGACATCAGAATTGCCACTCATGACCTGAGTCGCAACAACTTTGCCATCAACACTTCTTGTAACAGTCGGAGTTGCCGTCTTCGGATCATAAACATAGAACTGAATATTCGTTGAATTATATTGCTTTGCAGTTACTTTGCCATAATGGTCATATCTATAAACACATCCGATAACAGGAACATCACTATTCTCGTCATACCACATAATGTCCTTGAAAATATGCTCAGTTTCAATGCTCTTACTATTAATAGTTGCTGTAATATAGCACTCGAATAGATGTGCACCATGGGCCTGAGCTGGAATTGTATAAGACTGCAATGTACCAGAGGAACCAGTCGAAACAGTTCCAATTTCAACGCCATCAAGCACAAAATGCACAGTCTTATTTACTGCACCATATGGAGTGTATGTGAAATTGACCGCACTATTTGCTTGATATGTAATCTTGTCATTAAACGAAGATTCGAGTCTTACGTCTACCTTCTGCACAGTCCAAGACTTAACAGCAGTAGTGCCAGCGGCATCCACAACCGTCAAAGTAAATTTCTGAGTGCCAATGTTTGTATAATCAGACATGTCAAACGTATTCACGCCCTGAACTAACGCGCCAGTAGATAGAACGGTGCTGCCAGACTTCCAAGTGTAAGTGCCATCAACAGCTTCTCCATCACTATCCACTGAAGAATAATTGAAGCTAATCTCTACATTGTCTGTTGTAGTAACAATAACCGGCGACTCAGTAATACGTTCAACTTTAAGAGTAGTGGTAACAGCAGAACCCCCGCCACCACCAGTAATTACGAACTGGCTCTTTACTTCTTCTTTTTCGTCTTTAACTTCGTAAAGTGTAAAAACATTCTCTTTCTCTTCGCCAGTTGCTAGAGTAGCATTTCCATATGTAGCATAGTATGTATAACCTTCTGTGTCGATACCGTCAACGGTTTGTCTTAGCGTATCAACATTTCTACTTAGAGAAGCAATGTTAGTCGTGTTTGCTCCGATGTTTTGTGCGTTTGTATCTACAGATGCCTTAAGTGTAGAAACCTTATTGTCAATTTGAGATTTTGTATAATTGTCTCCACCGATAATGCAGAACTTATCATTAATATAACGATAATGCACGTACAGCCCATCGTCATTTTTAACATAGTAATCAGTAAATTCATTGCCAGTTTCAGGTAACGACTCTACTACATTCGCCATAGTCCCTGCAATCATTTGCCAAGAGCTGTCAATCCATTTATAATAAAAACATCCTGCATCTGAATGTAGGATATAATCAGTTTCTACATCACCAGTTTGCGGCAGCTCAGTAACTACAAGAGTGGAACTTCCTTTAAATTCATCCCACTTTTGATTGCCATCATTATCCGTAATCCACCAATACTTTTCATAGCCGTTACCAGATGCCTTTGGAACAAGATAGAATGTGTAATCCTCTCCTGACTCTGGAAGCTCGTCAACAACTTCAATACTATAAGAATGAAAATCAGCTAGTGCCGCATCAATATCAGATTTTGCTGATTTTGTATATAATTTGCCACCTGCATCAACACCAACCTCTTGCGTCATATCGTCTGCTTTTGGAACAGCTTTTACGCCACCAAGCACGTTTTCTGAGGAAATAGGCAGAGTGTAATTTTCTAAATTTTTAAGTTTATCCTTTTCTGCGTCTGTATAATCATTAGTAGACAATCCCTTGCCAGACACCTTGTCTACTTTATTGTTGTTAATTTGATTTTGTCTGCTTTGAACAACAAACGTGTCGTTCTGAGTTAGAGACGGCAAACTGACAGTATAAGTGCCATTCGTAAGCGCCGAAACTTTTACTCCTTGCACCAGCGTCTTTTCTGTCACAAATACGTCATCGCCATTTAGAGTTGGGAGCTTAACAACATGCGAGCCATCTGTTAAGTTCTCTAGGTTGTATGTTTTGCCTCTAACAGTAACCTTGTTTATGAAAGCCATTAATTTTGTTCCCCCTTTGTGTAGTCTTAAAAAAATAGGAGAGGCGTTTTGCCTCTCCTATTAAATAAAACTACTTAATGTTAAGAGGCAATGTCGCCTTAGATAACGGTAGAAGCAGAGCCACAATCAAAGATAATATAGGTCTCCTGTTCTAGATCTTCAATCTTGTGATTATGACCTAGCTTTGAATAAACAGTGTCATGATTATGACCTGCTGCAGCAAACTCTGCTGCGTCATGAGAAATAATGTCGCCGCAATCAGCAGAATCAACCTTGCCATTAATCTTAGTTTTTAGTGCTGCAGCAAGATCTGCTTCTGCAACTTCGTTCTTGTCAGCCAGAGCGCCAGTAGGTACAGTGATATCAACTGCCTTGTCGGAAGGAGTTAGAGCAACACCATTTACCTTGACGGTTTCGATGACGTTAACCTGAGCACCAGTAGCAATACCTTCTAGCTTGGTCTTCTCGTCCTTGGTATAGTCGTTAGTAGATAGTCCCTTGCCAGCAACCTTGTCAACCTTTTTATCAATATTGCCTTGAAGAGTAGCTTGAGCGGTATCAACGGCGTCATTCACAGTCTTAGAAACAGACCCAGCACCAGTACCATTGAGTGTAGCAATAGCAGTAGTATTCTTTTGAACATCACCAGATAGAGTGCTGTATTCCCCTTTGTGAGTAGCGGCGTAGTCGATTAATTCTTTAAAAGTATTGACTGTACCATCTTCGCTGACCTTAGTAGAAAAGTCATTAATGGCATCCGCAATCTTCTTGTCAACAGAGCCAGTGACAGTAGAAGCGCCATTTAAAGTAGCAATGGCATCAGCATTAGACTTAATGGAAGCCTTAACAGCAGTATCATCATAAGTCGCGGCAGTCTGAGCATCAGCAATCATCTGAACAACAGTCTTGCCTTCAGTGACAGTGCCAACCTTATCAGATAGGGCGTCTACGGCAGACTGAGCATCAGTACCAGCCTTCTTTGCCTCGGCAATAGCAGTGTCCTTGCCATCCGCATAAGACTTAGCAGAAGCTAGTGCTGCATCAGCATCGCCTGACTTGTCATAAGCATCCGCGTCAGTATAAGCAGCAGAGCCTAGACCCTTAACAGCTACGTCAGTACCATTGAACTTGACAGTACCATTAGCCGTACCAGTTGCAAGAGTATAAACTGTTTCAGGAATGGTAATGGTGCTTACTGGAGTGGCGCTGAAGGAGCCACCCTTTGGAGCAGAATATAGATAGAATTTTCTACCATTTGTAGCATCTGCTTCAATTTTATATTGTGTATCAGTATCCTGAATCTGACCAGAAATATAAGTGGATAGGCCACTGATTTCATCTGCCGTATAAGAAGGCTTATTAGCAGCCTTAGCCCAAGAATAAACATCGGCACTTAGACCAGAAATCCAATCCAGCTCATTGAACGGCTTTGTACCATCGCCGCACTTCATAAGCACAGTTGGTTCATTGGTAGCCTGACCACTATCGGCAGGAATTACACAGATTGCTAACTCTCCGGCAAGAAGAACTGGGTTCTTAGTAGACCAATTCGCATAAGTATCATACTTAAGCTTTAGACGTGTATTGAAAGTTTTATTAGCCATAGTAATCAATCTCCTTTAATCTGAAAATTTTAATTAAGCATTGCCGCCATCCATAATAAGCATATCAGTACCCTGAATTAGCTTATCAGTAGAAACAGCGTTAACACTAATTACACCATCGGTAGCAACAATACTCTCGCCATCAACCTTAACTAGACCAAGTGCCTCTGCAGTTGCAGCAGGAATAGCAATGTTAACGCTCTTGTCAGCAGCGGGAGCAATGGCCGCGCCATTAAGCTTAATAGACTCAATAACGTTGGCTTGAGCAGCGTCCCAAGCACTAACTTTATCTTCGGTAATAGCATCAAGAACAGTCTTGTTAGCATGTTCATGGGCTTTAGCTTCTAGACCGTCAACAGTAGACTGTAGTGCCTCAACATCAGAAGCTGCGGCCTTGCCATCAAGAATAGCCTGAAGACCAGTAACATTGGCAATTTCATGAGTATGAGATGCTAGTGCATACTTTTCTGCACCATCAACCTTGAGAGCGCCATCAATAGCGTCGCTAATTTGAGTAGCGACAGCGGTTTCACCAACGAGGCCCTGTAGAGCTGTAATTTTACCGTTTGCCGTAGATAGATCGTCTGCCAGAGCATACTTGTCAGACTCGCCATCCTTAAGAGCAGCAGCAATCTGGTCTGCAACAGACGTCTCGCCAACCTTTGTCTTAAGAGCAGCAATGTCATCCTTATTAGTATTAATCTGGGAATTCATGGATGCGGCATCAGTCTTATGAGTCGTAATCCAATCAGCAATCTCCTTCAGAGTGTCGAAACTCTCATCGGCACCAGCGACAACCTGTGCGATCTGATATGCAACAGAACCTTCTACAGTGCTTGCGCCATTAAGAGTATCAATTGCCGCCTTATTGTCGGCAACCTGCTTAACCAGACCACTCTTGTCATCGCCAACAGTGGTTTTTAGAGATTCAATAGCAGTAGAAAGACCTTCAACAGTTGTGGTGTCTGGCTTCACCCATGAAACCTTACCATCCTCGGTCTTAACTAGCTGGGCACCACCAACTGCGTCAGCAAAACCAAGCAGACTTAGCTTACCATCCTCGCCCTTAACAAAGGCATTCTCGTCAATAAGGATGTTACCGCCAACCTCTTTTAGAGTCTTGTCAGGTTGAATTACATAAAGAGTAGCCTTGCCACTCTCAACAACAGCAATCTGTTGGCCATAGTAATATGTAGTTTCAGAGCTACCAGCCTCCTGCGCAGATGCAGCGGCGGCCTGAGCAGCTTCTAGGTTTTCAAAATAGCTTTTAGCGTCCAGAGGAAAAGCCGTCTGGCGATTAAAAGCAACAGCGAAATCAAGTGTACCAAAAGTCATTGCCATAATTGTCTTCCTCCTTCAATTAAATTTGCACAGTATAGGAGTTTGCCTTTGCTACAGGGTCAGCAAAATCCGTAGTATAAACTTTATACTCGATACCGGCATCAGCGCCCGCACCAGCAACAGTTAGAGTTGTCTTGGTGAAAGCACTCTTAATCTCTGCATTTAGGCCGTTAACGTCCTTAACAGAACTGACATCACGTAGAGTTGCAGGATAAGCAAAAATCACACGCTTCGCACCAACAGGAATATTAACCGTGAAAGAATTACCATTGGCAAGAGCCTTATTGGACTTAGTTAGCCCACGAATAATTGTGCTAGTTAGTTCGGCCTTCTCTGTCACAGAACCATAGAAAGTATTACGATAACCAGTAATAGCACCAGAAGTCTTTGTTGCAGAGCCTGCAGCAATCTTAATTACAGGACTAGAATCAGAGCCAAGGTTGTCCTTTGCAACAGCACCTTCACCATAAGTAGCCTTTGCAGTAATCTTATAGTTGGTGCCGTCAGCAACAACAACTTCAGCAAAGCTGCCAGAAGCAGTGGTTGCAGAGTTGCCAGCAGTATCAGTGACTTCCCAACTAGTGGCAGTGATACCAGTTGCAGGGCCATAGGTATAGGAACCAGCGCTTAGAGAAGCAGAATAAGTTGGAGTTACAGTAGAACCAACCTCATATGCCTTGGCCTGACCGAAAGTAAGAGTCACCGCAGGAGCAGTAGGAGTACCGGGCTGTAGACGCTTAGAGAAAATCTCAGTTAGTGCGTCGGAAACAGATTTCCCCTTTGTTGCGAAGGTAGCAGTACCATTCTGGGTCTTAGTCATATTACCAACCTGAGTATAGTCACCAGCCATAACAATGTCATCCTGTAGAATAACCTTATCTGCGCCAACATTGCCAGTCATTGCAGCCCACTGCTTGCCATCATACATAAATGCGCTTTGCTCGTAAGTATCGCCTTCAACAGTAGTTGTAATTACAACAATATCGCCCTGTACAGCGGCATTAGAGCCTAGAGCTGCAGCAATGGCTGCGTCATCAGACTGGGAAGCGTCAGTACGAGTGTACTTATAAAGGCTATCTCTATTCTGCGCGATAATATTTTCAATTGCGGCTTCATCAGCGCCAGCATAATCAAGATCAGCCCACGCCTTGGTGCCATCGCCAATCTTAAATTTGTTCGTATCAGTTTCGACACCAAACTCGCCCTTGAGCAGAACTGGATTCTTTGTAGTCCAATTCTCTGCGGTGTCGTTTCTCATGACAATTCTTGTGCTTAGTGTTTTAGTTGCCATATTCAAAAAACCTCCTTCAAAAATTAGGCGTTTCCGCCATCAATAACAAGTTCATTGGTTTCTTCTTGTACAAGTTTGTCTATAGTAATTGAATTAACTTCCAACGTGCCGTCAGAAGAAATAGAAATCTTATTTTCATCTGTAGAATCCTTGATAATATCAGAAGCTTCAAGAACAACCGCCCCAGTCTTACCATTGACAGAGGTCACAGACAAAGACCCAGTGTTGCTTGGAGTTAAATCACAAATAGACGAAAGTCTTACAGCATAAATAGAAGCATTCCCTTCTTCGTCTTTCAAAGGAATTGATTCAACTGTTGCTTCACAAAAATATGACCACACACCTTCTGCATCTTCTGCATTTGTAATTAAAAGATTCGCCTTTTCTCCAACAGACGCAACACGGCTAAAATCTTTTGCGTCTACATCATATGCCAACTCAGTTCCGGGGCGATTATGAAATTTTTGCGCAGCAATAAATAGTGGGTCTTTCCCAGAAGAAATATTGTTTACCTTCTCATTAAGGTTGGCAATGTCACTCTCCATTTTTGCTGCACCAGTAGTATCATTTTTAATCCAATCTGCAACTTCCTTTAGAGTGTCAAAATCTTCTGGTGCCCCATTAACAACCTCAGCAATTGCATTAGCTACAGTTTCTTTAACAGAGCCTTCTCCGTTTCCAGACAACGCCTCAATGGATTTTTCATTCGCAGAAATACGATTTTTGATATCTGTATCATCATACTTTTCAATTCCAGACTTTACTTTTTCTATCTCACTATCAACATAGTCAGTCGTAGCATAACCAGACAAGTCTGGAGTGTTTTGAATCTCTTCATATGTGTACATCGGTTTTTCTGCTTGCTTTGCCCATGCAGGAACGGTCGGATCTGTTTCTTCTGTTAAATAATCTCCAACTGGCTGATATACACCATCATGATTGTGATCTTTATCCGCCTTCTGCTCTAGCTTTGTGTCTATATAACTAGAATCTGGAATATCTAAATCATTCTCAAACTGACTAAGCTTTGTCGGCGCATTAACAATCTGTTCCCAATTAATATCTCCAGAAATGCCACCACTGCCTTCTGCATATGGAAGCTCATTCCACTTGCTTTTCCCATCACCAATTTTGTGCTTTTTTGCTGTAATGTCATATGCTGGCTCGCCTTCTCTTAAAATAGGGTTAACAATTTCCCATTCATCAGTCGTTGCCCTTCTGAACTGAAAAACAGTTTTTACAGTGGTTGTCTCCATTTGTTCACCCCCTTTTAATAACCATGAACACCGCCACCATCATATATAATCAAACGGTCAGGATCATCAGATCCACCCGGATTATCCGACCCGCCACTTGATCCTGAAAACACTCCTCCATAAGTGCCTTCTCCAACATGAAATTCAAGTTTGTTCGTAGCCATACGAATAGTGTCATTAACACCATATAGCCCTACTTCAAATTCTCCGGGAGTGGCTAAAACTTCTGGCGGAATATCACATACTAGTCTTTCATTAAGACTTCTAACATAATAATTATTAAATACTGCTTTTAGGTCTTCACAAGCCAGCCAGTCATCTGTTCTTAGCGCAAATTCAATAAAAATAGAATTGCAATTTCCAGCAGCTAGTGGCTGATCTTTTACAAGAATTAATTGATTGTGATTTGCAGCTAATTTAATTCTCGCGTAAATATTAGACATATAATGCCTCACACTCCTTTCTTTGTATGGAGTTTTAAAACCATATTGATTCTCCATCAATATAATCCAATGGAGCAGTGTCAACAATATGTTCTATTTCTTTCTCTTTCCACTTATCTAACAGTGGATTGTAATATGAATAAAATTTTGGCTCAGGAAGATATAAATGCGAAGAAAGTTCATCATGCGCCTTGTCGTCTCTGTTGATACGAGGCTTATATTTGTTTATTAAGTAGATCTCTAATAAGAACATATCTGCCTCTGAATCACACACAGTGTATTCTATACGTGTCGTAGCAATAACATCTAGCTTCTTCACCATTGGCTTCCCAAAGAAATGCAACCTCAAACGATCAATCAAATCTTGTGAGGTTCTGCCTATGTATACGAGCTCATTCCCATAATAAATTTTATAAAGTATATAGTTTTTATAGCTCATGATTATTCCATAACTCGTATAAATGCTTTACCTTGCTCGACTTTTTAAACACAAAAACTAGACAATTGTTCCTAGTGTTTGTGTATAGAATGTCTACTAAATCTTCTTCCGCACCAGCACACAAATATTTATATATCTGCTGAAAATTGCTCAGATAAACAACCGAGCTGTTATCAGGGTTGTATTGCTTCCCTGTAATTGTGCTCTTAACCATTTGTTTCTTTTCTCCTTTTATTCCAATATAAAAGCCACCAGATACATCCACGTGTCATGTACCTAGCGGCTAAAAAAAATAGGATATTAACATCTTTTTAAAGTAGTTAATATCCCATAGAATTTTATTTTATTTTAACTACTTTATGTTTCAAGCCTGCGCCTTCTTGAACTGCTGCTGTGGAGCAACCTTCTCTTCTGGCTCGGCCATAATCTTTTCAATATCTTTCTTGACAATTTCATTGAAAGAGTCAAGCTCAGATAGATTACATGCTTTTAGCTTCTTCTGGGCTTCTTCCTTGGAAATATGCCCAAAATTAAATTCGTTTGCTGCGAAGAATGCGTCATGGCAATTTTCGCTGCAATAAAGTGCAAAGTATGTTGGCTTATAGCGATCCTTGGCGCAGTTGCCACAGTAGCTATATTCCTTGCCGCAACAGATGCACTTACGAGCTTTTCTAACGTTCTGCATTTTTAGTTTTCCTCCTTTACAGGTGGCAATAATTTTGTATTGTTTGAGAGGAGAGTTAAAAATTCTGGATGAACTATGAATATATCAATATTCGATTTATCCAATATATAATCTCTTAGTTGGTCTATTGTATTATTATGAGTGCCATAGACGTTATGAAAAGAACCTTCCTTGGTGCTGTCATGGCATTGTTCACATAATGTAATGCCATTATTTACGTCATATCTTGATTCTTCACAAGAAGCAAACGGAATAACATGATGCGCATTCAATTTTTCACCACGCTTGCCACAACACTGGCAGGTGTAATTGTCTCTTTCATAAACCAGAGTTCGCCACTGTTTATATTCGCGACGATGGCGCAATGTGTCATTCTTGCCATTGATTCCACCGCACCAAAATGGACTGTTTTCTCCACGCATACGATTACTCGTTTCATCACACGAGCATTTTGGACACCTAAAATCATAAATAGACGCATTGGCTATCTTTTGCTCGTAATCCTCATGTTTTCCGCATGGACATTTCAACCATACTTTGTGCTCAGAATGCGGAGAATATTCATATGGACTCTTCTCGTTCTTATCAGACCATCTGTCGATAACTTCAGGGTATACTGACGCCAAACTATCATTCGGATGTACTTTTCTATTAATACAATACGGACATCCAATGCCCTTCGTAAAAGAACATGCCGCTTGGCTATACACATGGTAGCTCACCTTGTCACACTGAATTATTACATTCTTAGCGCTTCCAGCAAGAACATCCCATGGGCTAATAGTATTTTCCTTTGCCCAATGACTCTCTAAATAGTCTAGGCCGAACTTATCTATCACAACTTGCGCAACACTATTACAACGATTGCATACCAATTGACCATCAGCATTATTTGTTACAACTGTCATATAATGTAGTTCGCTCTCATGTATATTTTTAGGACATTTAAACCACCATCTAAGATTACTTTTGTAACCGACGTCTTTCGTCGTGCATCCATTTTTAACTTCATCGAACCTATCATTTAAATCCATACGACTATTTTCGACGCACCAATCATAAAATGATTTTGTTACACTAAATTGATTTCCATAATTCATGCCAATCCCTCCAGAATGTCTTTCTCCATTTTTTAATATCGCAAGAAGGATAGGTGTGGAGGCACCTATCCTTGTCGGCAAGGTTCATGACTTCCTTCCCTATCTTGTGGTTATATTATACTGCAATAATTTTGTGTTGTCAATTAGACAAATTACACAAAATTATTCGTCGCCGGGGATAATAATCTGGAATACTTTACATTAAGACAAGCCGCTACACTTGCCCGACTTCATACAAAGTCCTTTGTCTTTCAACAAAGAATAGACTATATCTTCACCCATCAACATGGGGCACACCACTTCCACAGCCAAACGCTTGCTGTGTACTTCCCTTAACGGGAATAGTCGTTGAGGTTTCTTCTATTCAAAGCTTACCTGCTGATTACCCATTTGAACAGACATTTAGGATTTAACCGTGTGTCTATCTCATAACTTTTTTCTGTTTTCACAACCGTTACGTCTAAGCATTTTTCATCTTTCCGCTTTGGTATATGAGCTTTAGGGTATTCCAGCATTTCAATGTGTTATTTATCATATAAATTACTTTATACGGAAACTATTCATAATTTGCCTTAAGCGGCTATTAATTCTAATCTCTTATTCTTATCGCAATATTCCTGCATAGCTTTACCAGAAAATGGATGAGTTCCGTCGGACTGGATGTTCCAGTCGAAGTCTGGCGAAATTTTGAAGTTCGGGAAGATGAGATATGCGAAGACCATCTTCGTCTGATCACATACATCGCAGCCAAGAACTTCAAGGATAAACTTACAAGCAGTTGGGAAGTTATTAGCAGAGTTAAGAACTGCAACTGCCTGAGAAGACTCGTACTCATAAATCACGAATAGCTGGTCGCCCTTCTTAAGACCAGTAGGAGGAGTAAGAGTACTGCCGCTAATTGCAAAACTAGAAGCGGAAACAGAAGTGCTCTTTGTAAAGACAGTGCCTAGAGTACCGTCACCATTTAAAGCATAAATGGTCTTAATCTCCTCAAGAGGAACGTGCTTTAGAGTATAAGTAGCAGAAGTGCCATCAATATCAATAGTCTCAAAAGCAGGAGTCGTAATCTTATCAGAGTCAGAAGCGACCTGCTTTGCAGAACCAACCTGTGCTGCCATTAGTGACATATCGAAAATTGCATTTTCGGCAGAAAACTCGGCTGATTTACTTCTATAAAATGTTGCCAGAGGCGTACCTAAAGCATCCACCGCGTCTGTGCTCTCAGAGCTACAAGATAGGCTAGGGTTAGTAATCTGGTTTAGTGCGAACATAACAGAATCGTCGGTCTGTGAAAGAGCGACGCCACGCACAACTCTATCAATGACAAAGTTATTCATATCAAATGCCATAATAAATTACCTCCATAAAATAATATTTTTAATTTTTAATATAATAAAAGAGCTAGTCTTTATCTAGCTCTCTCATCCAATTTAATTCTTGTTTATTTATTTTCTTTGTATCAATCATGCCTGAATACATGCCGCGCAATAATGCGTCAGCATTGTTAATCACGTTCAATCTTTGAACGTCATCAAAGAATTCAAACACCTGCATATTTCTAACATAATCTTTTGTATATCCCATACGACACTTTACAGACGAAACTAGGGGAGTTAGAAAAGATTTATAAGGTTTATTCTTGTTCGCTTCAATTCGCATCCTGTCTTCGTCAATAAGAATTTTTTTCGTATATTTATTACCTGCGTGTTCCACTTTCTTTTTCAGTCCATGAACTTTGCGCAAGTAATTCACAATACGCTCATAAATGAGCATATCAATAATCAATCCAGTATCTTTATCAGCAAGGACAATTTGGCCATTCTGATTATTTTTATACGGTCTCAATTTAGACAAGTCTATATTTCCTAAAATAATTCTAGTTGACTCGACATTAAGCGTTGGAGCTAACATCATGAATAATTGAAAATCTTCAACTTCCTCCCAATCAAGCCCCATATCCCATAATTGGCTCTTTAAGTCGCTAGGGATCGCCGTGATCGTGTGGATAAGACTGAAGTAGTTTTTTTCGCCGTATTTTGAGATATCACCGATAGTAGGCTGCAGGACAGAAACATTTTCGTTGATTACATACGGATCTCCAAAATAAAGACCCAATGTATCAAGCTCTAATAAATCCATGCTCATCTACCTCGTCGTTCATTCTTGGCTGAGGCATCAGTTTCCCACTATTAAGTCTCATATTAGGCTTAATAGCTTCAAATTTTAATGTACGACAATAATAGTCGTTGTCCATTATGCTTTCTCTATTATAGACAAGCTTAAGCTTCATACCAAGTAAATTGCTCCAGTTGAAGACGTCTCTTATGAAATATCCCAACAAATCGTGTCTAGGAATTCCTACTCCAGTATCAATATCATCGCCATGACAGAAAACGACGAATTGCACATATTGCATCTTCATCACTTCATTGTAACGCATTGATTCTTGGTCATCCACAGAAAAACAGATAAAATTCTTCACTTTATCTTGCGTTCCCGGAATCCTAATAAAAGGATAGATATTACAATTAAAATAATCTTCTGGCTCTGCGTCGGCTCTCTCTAATTCAAGATTATGTAAATATTGAATTATATCCAAATCCTTACAAAGCTTTTCCTTGATTTGGCGTTTCGCATACAAAATGTCATCATCGAGATTTTGCAAATCACGTCCCATTTGAGTAATCATAGACCTTCCACCTCCACTGTCAAAATAGCAGACTGAGTGTTATCTACGAGACTACCACTAACTTTAATGGTTATAGTACCACCCAACATATTAAGTACTTGCAAACACTTCAACTTTAAGTTCATTGGCTTGCTTGAATCATACGAGTACTGAATACCAAACAATTTTTCCTTTTCATCCATATAAATGATTTTGTTTTTATCAACAATAAAATCATTATTGCTGTTATCGCAAACAAGCTCATCATTCACATACATGAATTCAACATGGCAAATTGTTGTATCATTCTTCGCATACTCCAAGCTCCAATATGGCTTACTAGAAGATAGTTGCCCGTCCTTATATATGTTCGCAGTAAATGTCTTATAACTGCCACCAGTTTTCATAACTGGCGCTACGCCAGTGTAAGAGATTACACTTTCGTCTATATTTTCAAAAGAGACAGGAGAGTGAATATCACTATCATTAATCCTTGGCTTGTAATAATCATACTCTGCGCCAGTTGCACTATCGGAGAAATTGTTGCTTGCGAAATTGATCCAAGAAACATTATCTACTGGATCGTGCTCAAGCTCTTGAGTGAAAGTAAGTTTTGTAAGTCCAAAAGTCGTTGTATTTTCGACCTTGGAAACTTTCCACACAACACGTCTCAGAGGATTATCACTAATTGTAAAGTTTTCGTCATATTTAATTGTATGGGTATCAGAATTGGTTGGCACAATTGCCTTTAATTGGTTCTCTACTGAGGTCGATACGTAATCAGTCCAGCTACTTGTTATCCCATATGTTTTTTATCACATGGATCTTATACTTTTCCATCATATAAGTTCAGCATATATTTTCTACCATAGAATGGTAGGAGGAAGCTCTTGGCGGAATTATTGCTTTCATATTAACGCTCATCCGCTATGCGTTACAAACCATATTAGATATTATGGCTTTCGGTATTATCCAAAGATATTGGAGGACTTCACCGATACATCCCTCTTTATTACCTACTTATTACTAAATAGGAGTGCCTGTATTTTGACACCACTGTTATACGAGCTCTGCGTTCTTTGCACAGCCCAGCTAACATACGTACCAACATCGACATGTCTTCCTTCAAACGAAGGCCAATCTTTTTCACCAATTTCCCATTTTAACAAAAGATTACATTTCAAAATATAAAATTGTGGAAACTGTGGTCTATCATCACGAGCGACAATAAGCCACAGTTCGTAAATACCAAGATCATTTGGTACAAAAATGTACGATCCAACTCTTACATTTGGATTCCTGCCATGTTCTAATGGCCTGAATTGCAAGTAGTAATCTACTTGATCTCCAGATACACTGTAATATGTATGGATCTGATACTTGGCATCTATAGGCTCGAAGCCCATAAGTTTTTGTGGATTATATACTTCCTTGCCATTAAATACCGCTTTTGCTTTCTTATAGCCAGCGAGCGTTTGCTCTGGGAAAATAACATCTTTGTCTTGCAGATAGCACTTACGATACGCCACATCATTTGTAAATGTAGCATCCATAACTTTATCTGACTGACGTTTCAACGCTTCTCCCACATTGCGACCTTGGAGTTTCATCCGATTATTAAATAAATCATACACCTGAATCACACTCCTCAATCTCATTTACGAGTGAACACGCATCTAAAATATCCTTTCTATACTTAAGAAAATCAGTCTCATAACGAGCCGACTCTAAGATACTCATTAATGTTATAATTTTAGGCTGTTCCATAAACAGGCTATTCAGTCCGCTAATGCGCTGTAAAAGAGCTTGAAAATATGCATCCAATAATTCATAGCCGTCTTCTTTATATGGAAGCAACTTATAAATTGCCCCTTGAAGACGGACTTTTTCTCCATGTATTTGGTTTTGAGGCAGTGCCCCGTATTTAAAGTTCATACGCAACACCACCCTTAACCAAAATAATCATTTGTCACATAACTATAGTCACGTGGTAGTTTTCTAGCTTCGGTAAACGTAGCGTCCCTGAGAGCTTTTAGTGTTTCTAGTTGATTTGCTTGGCTATAGTATTTTTCTTCTTTACCGCCAATGAGTTGATTCGTAAGCAGTACGCTATTAATCTTTTGATCTAGCCACGCACAAACCATATATAGCGATAAAACTTCAATCTCATAGTTCGTCAAATCAGCATTAAAAGTCTGAGCCTCGTCATCTCTGTTAGACAAGTCAGACTTGCATCTAGTAAAATTTGCGATAGCGCTTGTTAACCAACCACACATCATCTCATCCAGATCTTCTTCTGGAAGAAGCGGAAGATCATAATCTGTAATACGATTAAGAAAGCGCTTAAAAACCACATCATAGGAAGTCATATTCCAACCTCCTTATGTATTATTGAATGAGCAGCTTAATGTCTGTCCCAAGAATTTCGTCCAGCGCATTAATCTTCGCAAGGCTATCCAAAGAACCATTGCGAACCATATCGCTTGCAATATTCTTTACAGAATCCTTAAATCCAACTGGGATTTCACGAAGTCTCTTCTTAAACTGATTAATAGGTAGGCTGAATAGATGATCTACATCAACCGCCGCCACCTTATCATACAGCGCCTTAAACTCAGGCCACTGCTCAAGAAGCTCTTCGTCTTCAATAACAAAATATGGAGCATTTAGATATGCAGATCTCGTAGACCTTAGCGCCTGAAGGTCTTGGTATTCAACCTCAGTTGCATCTCCATAGTTTGCCCATGTATACAAAAGCTGAGACTTCTTGCCCGGAAGCAGAAGCTCACCATAAGTAACAGACTTGCAGAGGATTGGATCATCCATTGCAAATTTGCGAGGAGCCTTCTTTGGGGCTGCTTTTACTGCTTCATTTTCTGCAGTGGCTTCAACCTCTGCCTTTTTAGTTCTTGTTGTATTTGCCATTTAAATTTCTCCTTTTATTCCTTAAATAATTTTGTATTGCTATAATTACTTAACAATCTTCCAGTAACCAAACTTAGCGTTAGTAACAACACCAATGCCAAGCTTCGTCTGAACCTCAGAATCATATGTCATATCCATATGAGTACCTGCGTCCTGAACCTGATACATACGAGTATCACCTTCATAGACAAGCTTTAGCATAGGATCAATGCCAACAGGCATGATGAATAGAACATCATTGGCAACTAGATACTGAGTGGTATCGTTTAGCTTGAAGCCCTGCTTTAGCTCCACAAGACGGATGCCTTCCCAATAACCAAAACGTCCAGTTGTGTACATCTCATTCTTCATGTCGCCAGATGCCCAAGAAACATCATTAAGAGCAAACACGCTTGCAAGCGCTGCACGAGTACCCATAATTACAACCTCAGAATCAGATGCCATGCCGACATCCATGCATAGAGTGCGTAGAGTCTCTTTAGTAGCCTCGCTAATAGCAGAAGACTTGTACCACTGAGCGCCTAGAGTGCTACCAATGCCAATTAAAGCCTCATAAAGAGCCTGATTGACATAACGATCAAAAGCTTCGGTAATCTTACCGACTAGAGTTGCAAAATCTTCAACACCAGTAAGGAGTCTTTCAAATTCTGCGTAAACCTTTCGTTAAGTGTTTAACATTTAATATCATTTTCTAATTTTTGCCATGTCAATGGCTCTCCGGTAATTGGATGTTTCCCAGCATGTTTCAATCTCCCTTTTATGCACGAAGCAATACTTCCTCTGTTAATTCCATATTTATCAAAAGCTTCTTTTGCACCCCAAAATGATTCTCCCAACTCTGGTGAATAAATAGGCATTGATCTAGGATTATTTTTGCCAGAAGTACATTCTTTATATTTTAATAAAGTATCTTTGCTTAAATTTTCGCGAGAATGAGCACGGCTACGCTTCTTATGAATAAATGAAGTCCAATCAAAATTTGTATAATATTCAATATCATCCTTGCTCATAAGATGATATTCATCTAAATACATAAAATTCTGATATTTACGACACCAATCTATCATTGTAACACGCGCGACATTATTATACTCAGCAGCATCTTTTATAGTATCGTATATTTGGCCAGACGCCAGACATATGACTTTTTTCCCAGATGTTACCGCGCCCTCCCCACCTTTTGTTAAATTATACCCATTTTCATGAGATAATGTATGATATTGCCTTATATAATAACGCTCTCTGTCGCAAATAATGAATGGATCACACAGCTCTATAATTCTAAAATCAAAAACGCTTTCTCCGTAATTATTCCATGCTCTTTGTAAATATACGTTCGCATGCTCATTTCTACGAAGCTCACTCTTGTGTTCATTCCATCTTCTTTGAATATTTCGAGACAACCCAATATATTTTTTATTATCAATTGTATTTTCTATACAATAAATTCCACACAAATACTTTTCCATTTATTCATTCCTTGTATAATTATTTTAGAAAATGATATATCAGGACGCTACTCCTGTGTTGGCATAATGCCCTTTAGCTTTTACTAAAGACCAGACTATATCTTCATCCTTTCGGATGCGCACCACTTCGGATCGCCAATCGCTTGCGACCCTACTCCCTTACGGGATAGTCGTTGAACCTTTTTCATCATATATATTATATACAATAATTTTGTATTGTCAATTGGCAAAATTCATAAAATATATAATGAAACTTGGCTGCTGATTGTCCATTACAACTACACTTAGGGTTTAACCATATGTAATCTGTATTTGTTTTTTCTACTTTCGTAACATTCACGCTCGACTTTGCAGTCCACGTTGTAGTCAATACAGCTTTAGGATTTTCCAGCAATTCAATGCGTTATTTTATTCAAACAGCTTTCGCTGTCAGGCAGCTAAAGTTTTAACCGCATACCAACTAGTCTCAATAGAGAAGACCTTACCGGCACCAAGTCTCTGACGCACGATGTCGTGGTGGTTGCCCGAAACCTTCATAACGCTTAGAACGCTATTATCGGGCACATAGAACTCATTCGCATCGCCTAGTGCGAGGTTACGAACATCAACATACTCTCTGAAGAAAGGATTCTGTTCCCAACCGCTAACTAGAGCGTCATCAATAGTCTCCTCAATGATATCAAAGAGAACGGCCTGATTTCTACGAATACCTCTACGGATATCCGCCTTAGTGGAATGCTCATCGCAACCAATCACATTGCGGAAAACTTCTACAATCTTGTCATTTGCTTCCTTAGCAGAGTAATTCTCGACAGTGCCACGAGCAGCGTCGAGCATTAGCTTGTTGAAAGCAACATAGTCATTAACATCATCATTAAATGCGTGCTGAACACGTGCATCAAAATTCATAAACTTAGACATATTATTTTCCTCCTTCCTCAATATTCAATTAGACACCTATGCTTACGACATGAAGTCTGTAAGAAACACTATTGGTGTAGTTAACCTTCTCAATGATCTGAGCAACAAAGCCAGTCTGACCAGCAGTCGCAGCTTCCTTATAGAGACCGCCATCAACGCTGACATAATTACCAACAACAGGAGCGGTTGCTAGAGCAGTGATAGCGTCAGCAGAAACAGTGAAGATATCATCGACGTGTAGTTCATAGCAGCGAGCAATCTCACCAGTAGCATTGTAGAAATACTGCTCATCCTGATAATATTTTCTGTCGGAATTATAGCCGATTGGGGTAGTAAGCACTAGATATGGCTTCTGGCCAGCAGCATAATCAGCAGTCTTAAAGACCTGCTCCTCAACAAAAGCACCTCTTGCAACGATAGAACCATTATCTAGATCCTTGTGGCACTGCATGCTTAGAATATGACCAACTTCTGTGGCCTTTAGGAGGCTTGACTCACAAACGACGTGGGCGACTCCCTTGACATTGTCAAAAACATTTGCCATAGTTAATTTCATCCTTTCATAGTTAAATTTTTTAAAATAAAAAAGACATCATCCCTGATTGTCTTGTTTTAACATAATATTTATCTTATTAGTCGTTGAATAGATTGCCATACGCCTTTTTCTTCGCTGGCTTATCGAAATTAACGCCAACCTTCTTGGTAGGTTTCTTTTCGTCCTTATGCTCTAGAGCAAACTGACCCTTCTGCATAACATAATCAGCAAAGATAACCTTCGCCTTCTCTTCAACCTCTTCAACAGAATACTTTTCTGCATTCTTCTTCAGTTCAGCAAAAGCTGTATCATCAGCAAGAACAGAATATTCCTCACGCTCAAAGATTGCGTCCTTCTTGGCATTCACCTCAGCGAGTTCAGCGCTTTCCTTAAATTCCTTAAGTTTTGCGTAATCAGCCTTAAGTGCAGCAATAGCATCTTTCTCTTCCTGAGTTAGCCATTCACTAAACACTTCAACAATATCATCGCCAAGAGCGACATTATCACCATCGACAGAATAGCCACGCTTATAGAATCTGCCGTCTTCCCAGCTCTGATAAATAAAGCTATTGTCGTATGTATTTACGATCCATGGATATTCACCTTCGGCTGCCATGAGATTATATAGACTATTTCTAATATCCTCATGAGAAATCTGCCAAGTAAGAGTCATATCACCATTTTCGTCAATAGAATATTTCTTCTTGCCCTTAGAGTCATCGTCATCTGTTACAGGTTCTGGTTCATCTTCCTCTTTTGGGTCATCCTGCGGCTCGGGGTCTGTGGTTTCGGAGCCTTCACTCTCACTTGGATCAGTACCTGTTCCTGAACCAGTATCAGATGTATCAGTAGAACTAGTATCAGTACTACCATCGTCAGCCGCATCATCGCCTTCGTCAAACTGAGACTTACCAAAATGCTCATCAAAAGCAGCAGTGAGTTCGTCGTCATCTAGACCATCGACCTCAAAATCAATATCTTCCATAGTTACACTATATTCTTCCATCAGGGTTTCTAACTTGTTCATTTCTTCTTTCACTCCCTTCTGTTCAAAGTCATTATTTTGAAACGCAGAAAGCGTAGTATTTAGCTTTTCTAACGTATCAAGCAATTTATTTTGATAGTCCTGAGTAAACATACTATTTTTCTCACTAAAGTCTTCAATAGTAATCTTTGACCCTTTCATGCCTTCTTCAATAGCAGTTTTTCCATCTTGCTCATATCCAAGGACAGTCACTCCACGAAAAGTAAATGAATCAATAGAGAGATAATTCTCATCAGCATTCCAACTCATTTCATCAACTGCAATTTCGACAGAACACTTACAAGTTTTATGCCTTTGCAAAATTTCTGCAGCCTTAGAATAGTCTTCGAAGATATGACCTTCAACCATCAAATATGTCTTATCATTCTCTTTATCATATTCTAGATATGGTTCTTTCACCTGACTAATAACACCAACCGGCTGTTCAATATATTCGACATTTCCTTCTTCGTCAATCTCCATATCATGCGAATGGAATTCATACTCCCCAGTATCTGCCTTAAAGATTGAACCAAGAATCGGACGTCCCTTAAACGAGCTCATATGTTTTTGCATCGTATCTTCAGAAATTGAGGACTGATTCCTATTAACCCCGACATGACAAGCTTTAAGTTTTACATCAAGCAGCCCATCGTGGCTATTATCTGCTTCAAAAGATTCAATAGATTGTAAAACTAGTGGTTGATTACCATGTTCTTTAGAACTAAACTTAGAAAAATTGTTCTCTTTACAGAACTTATACAAGTCATCTATTGTATAAAATGTACGCATATATTCTCCCTCCTTTCATTAAAATATCTATGTGAAGCTCGGAAGGAGCTTACATGCTTAAAATATTACTAAAGCAATACTTTCCTTTGTCCGTCTCTCTAAAACTAAAATGCTTTGGAGGCTGATTCAAAAATGTATAAGTATCCCCAATTTGAGACACAAGCTTAATCCCAGAAGCAATAAAAAACTCAGCGGTCGCTTTGTCTTTTGTTACAATAAATTTTTGATTATTCATTGACGTATACCTCCTTTAATTAGCTTTATCTCTCTTGTCAATACTAGCCTCTCCGTCATCAGTAAGGTCGCCAAGGGATTTTGTAGGAGCTCCTCCGGTATCAGAGCTACCAGTCTGAGTGTAAGTACTTTGCAGTGGAATCATCTTATCTTGAAGTTTCAAAATATCATTCTCAAGATATAGCATAGAATTCATATCTAAAGGACTCATGCCCATTAAAGAAGCAAGCTGAGTTTTCATTGGAAGCCCCAACGTGCAAGCCTCTTTAACGTTTTTAATAACTTCATCCTTCAAATATGGAGTAACTTGCATATATTTCACGCGCATTCCATTGTCAGGGAGTACATAATCCAAGAACATATTAACTCTCGCTTCAATCTGCCACAGCAAAGGCTTTTGGATAAAGAGCGCATCAAATCTCATTGCGGCAGTTACAGCAGTAGAACCAGTAAGCTTTGAATTGTCCATAATCTGACTGACGCCAGCAGACTCCCAAAGGTTCTTATTTGCCTTGGAAATACTATTAGTTTCATCGGTTGCGTCCTTATCAAATGTGATCGGCTCAATCTCCATAGGAGACAGAGCTAGTCCAATTTCTTCTGGCAAAATCTGATTAATCTTGTTATAAAAATCAACCGCAAGATCAAGACTTACTTCAAAATCATCTGGACTACTAGTATTTGACAGCGTGTCAATCTTTGCAACAAGAAGCTTATAAATTGAAAGCTGGTCTTTTACACTAGTAATTCCACGAAGGTCAATTAAATCAATAACATCCTCAAACAAACTTGCAAATGGAGGAATAACCCTATCTAGCTGGTCATAGTCCATTTTAAACACAACAGTTCTCTCAGGGTCGAGTTCGGCCCATCTCTGTTTGCTATCATTTTTATAGGCATTGTATCCTGTTGTGAATTCTTTATCCCAATAGTCTAGATATACCTTATTAGACGACCCATCAAAGAACGAAAAGTCAAATGCGCAATTAAGCGTTCCATTATAATTTACTGAACTAATCTTGCAATAATCTGCATCCAACGGAATAATAATAAACGAATTTCTATCCTGTTCTTCGCCATCCTCGTAATAAATATACCCAAAGAAGCAATCTTCACGAAGACATGTGGTTAATATCCCATGGATTTGACCTTGTAGGTTCATCTTTTCAATCCACTTCAATGTTGATTCATAATTCTGAAGCACTTTTTCATCATCATTATCTTCAGTCATTGAAATATTAGGAATGACATTATAAGCAGTCAAATCTATATGTGTTGCGAAATATGAAATGATTCTTCTATATTGTGCGCTCAAAACATATAAATACTGACTCAGCTTCCTTAAATTCTTCTGGTTAGTATCCGAAAGTGGGTTCTTAAGATAAGTTCTTAAAGAATCCTTAGAATACACCGTGTACGTTTTGCTTGGAATATTCTGCAGATCTAGCAATTGAAGTGCCGCTTTAGCAGCCTGCTTGAACTGTTCAATCTGCTGTTGTTTTGCGGTGAAATCCGCAATCTCTTTTGTAGAATGAGCTGTTCCATGCTCAACTTTATTATTATTTTGTTTTGTTGGCAATTATTTCACCGCCTTCCTTAGTTAAATAAGCCGCCCGGTTTTTGAGGGGCTCTAATTTTAAATTGATCTAACATATTTGCGCTGCTAGGACGCTTTTTGTGACGAATACGTTCTGCACGTTTCTCAGACAAAAACCAGCCAAGTAGAGCTGCACAGTACGATCTGTCGTCATGTAATTTGTTTTCCTTTTCTGGTGTAAGTTCAAAAGAGTCCTTTCCAGAATCTCTCTTCTTACGAACCATGTTCACCATTTCTTCCTTAAGGGCATCTATGTTTTTTAACGCAATTTCTTGATACGGGTCTAATTTAACAACTTTAGTTTTCATACAAGAAGATTTTTTCATTTCTTCTTCTAACTTAGTCGCAAACTCAACTTCATCTATGTTCTGTTTTTTTAATTCAACAGTAATTCTTTTCTTTTCAGAATTATATAGCTTTTCATCAACCTCAAATAACGTTAAATATCCCTTGTTATCATAGTCTGCTGTAAAGCTAATACAATCTTGGTTCATCATTTCAATTAATGCTTCATAAATAATAGACTTATACTGAGTTGGCTGAAGTATTTTAATCTTGTCAATTGCGTTTGGAAATTTGCTAATATAATCTGAGCTATATTCTTTATCTATTAATCCTCTATGTTTATTGCCTTTATTATCTACCCAATCTTCCATAAGATAATCCGCAATATTTACACCGGATCCTCCTGATCCACCGTCTATTAAAATTGCTTCAATATTTTCATAATCCGGCGCGTCTCCGTTATAATCTAATATTAATTCCTTTAAGTATGCAATTTGATCCGGCGTCTGCATTGGGGTCTTTCTTTTCTTTGAAATGTCTAGTAGATTAACGCAGTTTACAATTCTTCCTTTGTATTCACCATTTTTATCCAAATATAACTCCATAATAAGAATAATACTATTATCACGGCTTCTTGCTGGATCATAAGCGAATACAAACTTCTTATCATTTGTATCATTATGTAATAGTGGGACACGAGTCTCACTATTTCTAGCAATAGTGCCACGCTTGATAATTGCATTCAACCCTGCGTCTGTAGTAAACTCGCAATAATATTCACGCCTTGCTTTCTCCGAGTTTGTTGCCATTTCAGATTCTACTGTACTTTGCATCAACAGAGGAGCAATAACCTTGCCATGCATAGTCGGATGAAACGCGACTTCACAGTCAATATGTGCAACAAAGTAATCAGGGTCTCCAATCAATTGCCGTTTCGCAAACTCTCTATATAGTCGATAAAATTCTGTGTCAGTACTTGACGCTGAACTTATATAAAACTTCTGGTTTGGAATATTGGACGGGAAAGTCCTTAATCTAATTGGATCAATTGTTTTACCATCACGATCCTTACCTGTTTTAAAGCTCTTGTTTACAATTGCAAAAGCACCATATACCTTCATCATTTCTGCGGACAAAAATCCCGATTCGTCAAAAATTACAGATCCTCTAAATCCTCTCTTAGAGTCTATATTGCTATTTAGTGTCATCGTTTTTGACCCGTTATATAAGGAATATGTAAACCCATTACTTGAGTGACTAAATCCATCTCCTGCGGCATTTTTAACTTCAACCTCATTCTTAAATATGTATCCTGTCGAACCAATCATTTCATCAATGTTGTCATTTGCCAAACGTTCCAAGGTAGTGAATGTCTGCTCTGCCTGACCGCCAGAACCGGAAGCAATATAACTCCAAAAATTGTTAAATAACATCCCTTTTGACATTAAAATAAGATCAATTACTGTTGACTTTCCAAGTCCACGTGTTGCAACTACAAGCACGTTAGGACAATTCCAAGACCTCTGCACAATCCAAGCCTGCGCATCAATAAGCTCAATACCAAAAAAATCACTAATAAATCTAACAGGGTTGCATTGGTAATACCTTTGTATCTCTGCTATTTTAATTAATGATTCTAATTTTCTTGTAGACATTGCATAAACACCCGGTTTTACATATACCGTTTCATGATCAACGAACATACTTTCCAGATATTCATCATTCATCTCTTCTACAATTTTTATTTTATATTTATGCCTCATTTGACTCATCGTTTTCACCTTCCTCTTCGTCGGCTTCAACAACATCTCCAAATGAAGAGAATAGGTCTTCCAAATTTGTTAAATTCTCTTTGTCCAACAAATCATTATCTGACAAAGTGTCTCTCAAATCTAGATTTTCTCTTAATAGAATTCTCGTTATTTCTTGATAACTATTTTTCTCTGTTGTCAACTTTGTAACAAGTTTTCTTTGCTCTGCGATCATATCAGAGTATTCCGACTCGTCAAGTGCAAGTTGCTTTAAAATAGAAGCATTACTTAAATCCATAACTTGCTGCATGCCTTTACATGTAGCAATGTCGAACCCATTAACTTCACCTTCACGAAGATTAAGTTCCTTAATCTTTTTAACTTTTCCAGTCCACGTATTTTCTCCCTTGCTTTGATTCTTATTGTGTTTTAAACTCAAGCAACTTTGCTCTGCAAGTTGAGAAATAGTAGAACTAATCTTCTGCTTCGAATCAAGTAATGACTTGATTTCTCCGGCTCTATTTTTTGATCCAATGGTCTTCATAGACTTTGCGAGCATATCATCAATTTTAGATTGCTGCAAGAAACCACGAACAATTGTAATGGCAGAGCTATTCCTCATCATATCCTCATTGTCTCCACCCATATCAAGATAACCAACCAGTTGAGAATAAAGCAACGGCTTATCATTTTCTGCTTCACTAGCGAATGGATCATATCCTAATAGTCTAATTACACTTTCTTTGTTCTTTTGATATGTTTCATAGACCTCCTGATCATCCAACGATTTTCCACTCTGAAGCTGTTGCTCAATAGGAGTAACCGCCGCTTCCGCTTTTGCCATATATGTACTTGCTATATCTCCATCATGCCATCTTAAAGTTTTATATTGTTTCAATGAGCAAATATTTTTAATATACGCTTCCCATGTGTCTCCGTGAAGAGCTCTATTGCTAGGGTCATTCCCTTCCACATAACTGGAATTAAACAGATTTTCGAAAAATGGCTTATCCAACCTTTCTAGGGCCTCAATAATTGATTCCTTTGTGCAATCTCCATATTGTCCAGTTTTTGGGTCATAGTTCCTTGCTATTTTCTTCGCGCAGTCCTTACACATGTTCGTAACACCAGTCCTAACCAACGGATCTGTACTCACATAATATTCAGACCTTTTCTTCACTGTATTGCAATAAGGGCAAAGATAACTTGGCTCTTCAACTTTTGGTTTTGGCCTACCAGCTTTTTTTGCACCGGTTGGTTTTCTTCCGGGCTTTTTTGCAGTAGTTGGCATCTATTATCACTCCCTTTGTTCTTTTTAATAAATTTATTATTCTACTGCTTCTTTCTTTGTTTCCTTAATTTGCTGATCAATCTCAGCAATAGCTGCGTCAAATTTTGCATCCTTAACAAACACAAATACTGTTTTATCTTTTGGATTCTCCTTGGACGGCTTGATATCACAAATAGTGCAACCCATCTTAAGGAGTCTACGAGCACAGCCCGGATTAAAGATTAATTTTGTACTCTTTTGTTCCATTTTTTATTTCTCCTTCATAATTTCTTGTTCCTTAAAGTTTAATATTATAAGTGCAAATTTTGCCATCTTCCTTATTAAAAATACACAAAGTTTGAGCAGGATTTGCATATAATCTCTTATTATTTGCGTAGTCATCAGTGCCACACAAGGAGCTCACCATTACATTGTCAATTCCATAAGAATCAATTGTCTCAGAGTGATGCTTATCCCCAGAAAATACATATTCAACATCAAGACCATATTTCTTTCCAAACAGAGTATGCATATCTACCCCAAGTTTGCTGAAGCGCTCTAGGTCTCCATGAACTGCAACAATATCATGCCCGAGCACATTAAAGAAAATAAACTCATTAATATTATTGTCGCGAACATGAACCTTGTAATTCTTTGCAAGTCTTTGTTTAATCCACCAAGGAATGACCTTCTCCATATTATCTGAATGGATACTATCATTCTTATTTTGTACTGTTCTCGCATGATTTCCATAAGTAGAATAAACATACACATCATTAACATTTTGTGACAGTCCATTAATAAGTTCTGCTAAAATTTCAGACACTTCCATCAACTGGTCACAAGTATCTTCTTCAGAGGCAACTCTCGCAGAAGTATGTATACTTCCGTGTATAAAATCTCCAAGTAGCACAATATGAAGCGTTCTTATACCATGTAACTTCAAATATTCACTTGCTTTCTTGAACAAAGTGTTAACACGTGATAGACACTCATTTGTGTCATATTTATTCCAGATATTATCTGTAACCATACCGAAATGCCAGTCTGTCAAGACGAGAACTGCTTCTTCCTTAGAGCCAACAGACAAAATTTGATTCGTACTCAAAAACTTGTCTTTGCTTAAATTCTCAGCCGCTTCAATTAATTTTTCTGTCAAATGTTCGGCTCTCGCATCACTTGCAAGCAGCTTATTATATTCTCTTCTCTGGTCTTGAAACTGCTTTTTAACCTTATAAAGTTCTTCTCTCTCCGCTTGAATCTTTTTCAGATACTCGTCATCTGTAAAAACTTGCTTCTCGCAGGTCTTAAGACCATGCTGAAACATTTGATATTTTTTACGATAAGCGGACTCCCCGTAGTTTTGATCGAGAGCAGCATTAATAATGTCCGCAACTTGCTGCCACGTCATACCAGATGACTCTTTCAGCGAACAAATGCGATAAATATACTGTTCTTCGCTCTCTTGCGCTGGATTAAAGTTAATTATCTCCATTCCTTTTGTCCTTTCTCGCATATAACAAAAAGACGAGGATTATTCCTCGCCTTTAATGTTCTCATTGCATGCTGCTCTAATTTTTAGCTGATATGCCTGTGTAAACTTAGCCACCGGATAAATATGGTCATCACTAACCGTTCTCTCACCAGTTCTTGGCTTGAAAGTTTCCTTTCCCTTAAAAAACTTAGCATTAATATTAAGCCCTTCAAATAGCTTAATTGTTGCCAGATTGTCAGGTGCAGACTCCGATAGTAGCTGAGTAATTACATCAAAAGTCGCATCATAAATATCCTTCACTGCACCCTGATAATACCCAGATTCCTTTGCTACCATTTTAACTAGATCTTTCTGTTTATAAACCATTTCAATCTCCCTTTCTTGTTCCTTTTATATAATATTAATCAATACTTACGCAAGCTCTTCGCCATAAGCAATACTGAGCTTAACGTCTTTATCATTAAAATCCGCAAATAGACTAATCAGTGGAATATACTCACCAGTGTCGTCATTCTCAACAAATACCTGATTGTCTTGAATGTGAAGAATTCCATTTGCCTGAACGGTATACTTGCTCTGAATTTTTGCTGCCATAATCTTTTCTTCTTTGTATTTTATAGTTCATCTGCCCACGAACTAACAATGCCTCGATGGTTGATGTTTAGCTCGCAAATTTGGGCGTAATCTTTGTCTTTAAAATGTTCAATATATTTAACAAAGCCGCTGTTTTCTGGGTGATGGTACAGATCGCATTGACCACTATGTCCGATAACTATAGTTTTCGACGTATCAGAAACTCTCGTAAGTACTTTTTTTAGTTCATCTACATACATATTCTGGGTTTCCTCAACAATAACTACCTTATTCTCTAAGTTGCACCCACGCAGATAAACGTGAGATACACAATCAATATAGCCAGTACCATTCTTTTGGTTTTCTACACCTTCCTGAATAATAGCCGTATATGGATTAATGCCCAGCTTTACTAGAGCATCATATAAAGGAGCAGTATAAATAGAAATTTTTTCATCTGCACTCCCCGGCAAAAACCCTAATTTTTCTTCCTGTACAGGACTAACAATATAGACAATCCCATCATACGCATTATACTGAACCAGAAGGTTTGCTGCAGCAACTGCCATAAGTGTTTTACCACTTCCCGCTTTTGAATTAGCAAACACAATCAGCTTGTCTGGGTTCAAAATAGCATTCACGAATTCTTTTTGAGATTCGTCCATTACTAACCCATAAAATGGATGTCCTTCAATGTCTCTTGGCGCATCCCCATATTCATTAATGACTGTTTTCTTTTTAGTAGCCATATATGCCCTCCAGATTAGAATAGCTCGTCAATATCACTCACAACTTCGTCAATAATACCTTGCTCAAGCGCATCATCCTCATCAAGATACCAATCATAAGGAGCTCTCTTTTTGAATACCTTCGGATCTACATTTGTATGTGCAAGGAAGAAATCAGTTACTTTCTTTACGAGCTTATCGCCAAACTTCTTCATTGATTCTGCCTGTTCCTGAGTACCGCCATAGTAACAAGACCCAGAATGAATTAGCACAGAGCTACCCGGCATTGCATAGCGCTTATGGCCTGCAGCGAGAATATCAGCGCCAGCAGAGTAAGCGCAGCATAGATTAATTGTCCAAACAGGCGTTTTACTAATCTCAATAAGCTTAATAAAGCTCCATGTTACAGATACATCACCGCCCGGAGTGTCAATGCAAATCTTAATTGGCACACGCTGTTCAACAGGAATATCTTTGTCCTCCTTGTTCCAGCGAATAATCTCCTTAGATAGTTCTAGAAGATTCTCATCAATCTGCTCATCAATATAAAGAATGCGATTCTCAATATCCTTATAATAATTTCTTAGCTCCGGGTTTGGGAGCTGCAGATTCGCGATAGACTCTGGAATGCTTACAAATAGTTCTTCTGACATATACGTTTTCCTCCGTTTCGTTCTTTTTCTTAGTAAAAATTCGTGTCAATGTATAGAATACAGCTTCATGTATACTATCCATTAGGAATTTTTCTACCCCTGATTTTTGGCATAGCCTCATACAAATGCGTATGATTTTTGTGCGAGGCTATAATTTTGTATTGTAAACGAGAAGGGTATTATGACGATCCATTTTTCGATTTTCTATATCTTTTAGAAGCTTCTGCCCATGATTTTCGTAATGCTTTATCCTGACAATCTTTACATCTACAAGTCTTCGAGTCAAATTCGCTTACCTCAACTATTTCGCCGCAATCAATGCACCATATTTGCAGTGGGAGAGAAGCTGCAAGAGAGCAGTCGGTACAGACGTTATCGCTTGCTTTGCGTTTCATTAGTTTACCACAGCGAGTGCATCTCTTAAATTCTTCTTTGCCTTTCCAATTCAGATATACATACGCTAATTCTTGACAGTCAACTTCATTCAAACGAAGTGCTTCTTTTCCGTCTTTCTCTATAAAATTGACCCACAAGCACTTTGTATCATTTCGCTTTGGGCAACTTATTAGTCCCTGAACGAGAATATAGTGCAGAATATATTCTCTATCATCTGCAGGAACGGATACTCTTGCAATTTTGCACAGCTCCGTAACAGTATATCTAACAAGGCCATCTGTAAAATTAGACGATGTCCCATAAAAATCATTGATTTTTGCTTGCTGTTTTGCCATACATAGGAGTACAAACGTCATTTTTTCTGCTCTGATATTGTTTAAAGTTTCTATCTTTTTCAGCTCATTTTGAGTAATAACAATATCATCTAACTCATAAAGTGCTCGCTTTTTTGCTCCTTTAATTGCGTTTGAAATAACATTTGAATAACTTGCTTCATCAAAATTAATTTGATGTTTTGTCATCCATGCAACAGTGGAATTATAATTCTCGTTATCGTCTTTCCCCAATATTTGAGAATTATATCTAGTAATATAACCAATCTTCTTAATGGCCGACTTGACGTCCTGATTTTTACCAAGTAACAGATTCATTGCATATTTTTTCTCATTCAATACTATCATGTTCATCACCACCAAATTCTTTAGTATACAAGGAAAATGTTTTACCACAGAATTCTATGTCACCATTTTCATCTTTGATTGGAAATTGCATTTTATTTCCACTATTTCTTAATACATTTTTAAAAATTTGTTCGCCAGCAACGTCCCAAGCAAAAGATTTATTCTTACTAGACGTATAACAAACATCGACAACAATATTAGCGAGTACTTCCTTATTCTCACACACAAAAGCGCATTCTTCAGAAAATGTATCCTTAAATTGAGACATTACAAGGTCTCTTTCTTCTTTGCTAACATCATTTTTCTTAACACCTTTTAAAAAGACTTGGATATTGCTGTTATACTCTTCATACAATGCTTGTACCGCATCAAATTCTTCCTGAGAATATTCCACATCGCTCTTTAAAATAGAAGCATCAAAATCCACGTTTGGTAGCACATCTGTCGTCTGGAACTCGTCCTCAATCTTCCAACAAATTCTGTTCATTGTACCGGGAGCTCTACTAACAGGAAGATATTTTTCATAATTATAGATAAATGCTTCTTCTTCGTCAGTTAAGTATTCAGATGCACACAAATCTTCTAGGGTTTTGCCAAACCTTATTTTACAGTTTGACCTTACAGATTTCATGTATTTATCAAGTTCTGATTTTAACTGAGAATACCTATAAATAAAGAACCATGGCTTTATATTTGCTGCTATTCTCGTATCAATTTCTTTATCATGCAATATTTCAGGGGTGTCTCCTGACTTTGGCTTATGCATTTTTGTTTCTAGCCATTCTTTTGGCACTGGCCTAGCAACAACCCCCTTGATACGATCAATGGCGTTTTGTTGATAATTCATCATTGTGTTGATTCTATCAGTCAGTCGCCTATATTCTTCACTATCTGGCGCAAACTTTTCTCTCAAAGAAATCATATTTGTTGCTTTGTTAGTTACGCTTCCAATAGAGTCTCCGAAGCCATTAATGTCTGAAGTAATAAAATCTTCTTCTACTGGAACCTTCTTTGGCATTTTATCTTGCACACACATTAATGTTGGCTTGTATTCAAACGCCTCAATAAGCACATGTGTATCACTTGTGAAGAAACTATCAGAATCGTAGTCAGCGCCGTTGCATCTAATAGCAGTAGTGTCCCAACTGTTAAGGATACAACAAGTTTTGATATATCTATACCACTTTTCCATCTCTTGATTGGCAACAACATTAAGCTTACAAACATTTTCAATTGAAGTCATTGGTGCACGAAAGGCGACAATCTCATTGACATTTTTATCAATCCAAAAGCGATGATAGCATTCCCCTGCATGCAACAAGCCTGTAATATCTAACCCAAACATGCTCTGTAATAGTGAATATGGGTCATTTCCTATAATTGCATAATCTCCTTCAACATCTAAAACCCCTATTTTTGCAGTTTTAATGCGTTTTTGGATCATCCTACTAACCTTAGAACGCACATAAGGGTCTTTGATTAGCTCTGTATTTGCCATAATTGCTTTGCACATGGGCTCCATATGCTCAACATTATTTTCATCAAGCCCAGTCCCGCACATATAAAGAATTAACTTTCTCCAATCCAAGCCAAGACATTCTTTGATTTTTGTCACCGTTGGTGCAACCAACTCATCAATTTGCTCGTCTGTGAATTTGAAATCTTGCAAATACTGATAATTTGTTGTATGAACATTTCGCAGCTCACGAGGAGCACTCTTGGCTATGCAAAAATCATATTCATTCTCTTTACAATTGCGAACATAATCTTCACATCCTGCGTAAGAATCCCATAGCTTTAACATAGAAGTTGTCAGAATTAAATCTGCATCCCTTACGTCCCTTTTATCTCCCCACGCATCAGTTATTTCATACGTGTGTGCCACTTCTTCAGCGAACTGAACAAAAGGCACTGTGAATACCATGCCCTTTAAAAATGCGCATCTGGTATTATATCCAGAGAGCGGTTCAGTACCTTCTCCCAATAATTCTGCCCACTTGCCACTCATTTCTGGAGAAATAAAACCCATGCCATCAGAAACATTATAATCAATCATTTCTTCGTGTGGCTCGCTTACGCTTGGCCAATCAGGATTTTTTTCATTTCCAGTATCTTTAACTATTCTTACAGGGTAGTTAAAATGCGTTTCTGCATCCTTTACTACAATGATACGTGGCCATGGTCTTTTCTCGTCAGTAAATGACCCTACTGTGATACTAGCGGAGCACTGCAGCGCAAAATATGCAGACAACTTTGCTGGAATAAACTTGTAATTGAGCTCCATCCCATTATAAGTTTTTACTGGCTCTAAAAGATTGTTATTCTCATCAACTTTTGGCCCGAGATAGCGCCCATTATTAATACGACTCATAATCTCGTCATGCAAGTTTTCGTTGATAAACATAATTGTGCTCTTTTTAATAGAACCTGCGGTTCCAAGTAAGCGAACATAAGTTACGGTTTGTGGCTCATTGCCGTCATCATAATCAATAGTAACCTTAAATTTGTTCTTGTGCACATACTTGTAATCTCCCGGAGAATCCATAACAAGCATTACATAATCTTGCTGGAACTGCGTTTGATACAAATTATTATACAATCTACGGATTTGCGCCTTATTTTCTGGCGTATTGTCCAATTTCTTCGTTTTTTGAATAGCTTCTTTAATTTTAGAAGCTGTTTTGTCATCTTCCTCTTTGTGTTGCAGCTCTGTCAACCATCTTAGCACTTGAGAAGAGCCCAAACTAACAACCATTTGCGGCTGCTTTCTGATTTCATTCAATTTTAGGGTTAAATGCCAATTGTGCTTTGCCAAGTAGCCACTATGAATTTTTAGTACATAAGTTTGATTCTTTTGCTGTTTTGCCAATAAATATCACCACCTACGACAATAATTTTGTATTGTCCTTTTGAACAAGCCTATTATACCACAAACTTCACAAATGTCAAGGGCATTTAATCAATGAATGTATAAACAACTCTTACATCCTTGTAGCTTCCACCGTTTGGCACAAGACCGACAAGCAATGGAAGAGCGTTCTCGCAGAAAAAAGCACAATATTCCTTATAACTCTTTTGATCATACTCAACAATAACATAATAATTGATCCCTTCATCACGTGGGATACTTCCATCTAGAATGCCATCCATAACGAAAGAGGTAACTACTTGTTTGTCTTTACCAGAAATGTGTCTATCCCAACGAGCTGGAATTACACCATCTCGCTTCCAGTGCACGTATGCTTTTTCTGAAAGTCTTCCAAGATGAGAAATTGTCGCATCCCAGTTATAGTTTAGCAGCTCATCAAGCGTCAGATATGAGTTAAAGCCACCAAAACGAAAATAATTATTGCTTGCGATCTCATCAGACACATCATCTGGTAAGCCGCGCAGTTCACTAATAGGTTTAATTTCAGTGTATTTATCTAACTTATTAGAAACCCAACCAAATAACTCATATAAAAAAATATTTCTTTCGTCACAAACCCTATCGGTTAATTTATCATTCATTTCAATAAATGCGCTTGGAAAAATATTACCAACCTTTTTCCATGCACCATTTTCTCTTACCTCAGCATACATTATCATTTGCATATATTTATCACATCCCATACATTTCTTTATACTTATACATTTCGTTTATAAGATCATTAAGACTTGGCATATCTTCTGGTTTAAGACACACAGATTCTGTTAAAGGCACATACGATTGCATCACACAAGCATATTGGCACTTATTTGAATTAATATGCATTTTACAACGCCTGTCTTCAGGGACATGCATATCTTTACCACACCCCGGACAATACGCAAAATCTACAACTGATAATGTACCACATTGTGGACACTCTAATAGTTGTGCATTGCCGCACAGAATATGAAAAAGTTTTCTTTCAACTGCTTTCCATTCACTCATTGTAACGCCTCCCCAAATCAATACTTCTATTACTTATCCCATTGTAATCCCCTAACGACATATAATAATATGCGTTATCTTCATCTGTGACTTGAAATCCGTACTTGTCATAAACATGTTTTGCTATAATATTGCTTTTCTTTACGGCTAAATTTTTAGCACCACATCTTTTTGTAGCATAATCTAAAAGTTGATAGGATAATCCAAGTCCTCTATACTTTTCATTGATTTCGAGATCGCTAATATTTTTACCATCCCACCAATCCCAAATTTTAAATTCAGCAACACAATTGCCATTTTTTGTATGCCATTTATATTGGATTGATGGAGTTTTCCCCAACATTACTTGTTTTGTTGTCATATTAAGATTTCTAAGTTCTTTGTATGTCAGACCAGTCATTGTTAATCATCTTTTGCAAATGGGTCATACTCACTAGGTTTTGCCTGATTTGCCCATTCAACCCAACTAACAACTTTTTCTCTTAGCTCATCATCAAGTAAAAATGGCTCACGAACTAGAATAATTTTGCTATTCTTTTTCATAATATTAGCATTATCGACGATCTCTTCATAATCAACAGGGGACAACAGCATCTTCGAGTAAACTCTATCGCCTCGACTTGAAATTCTTCTAGTGAAAGACGCTTCTCTAAATTTAAATCTTTCAGTCAGATGTGGATTGAGCTCCAAATCATATTCTTGAATATAACCAATCTTCATCATTAATGCCACTCCTTCGCAAGTTTTTTCTTTATTAGATCTTTACACACTTCATCAAACGTTTTATCATATGTCGCCATTGCTTCGCAATCATTTCCACAAACAAGATCGCATACTGTATCAGTGGCATGTGCATTCAACCATATTGCAATCTCTTCATCACTCATGCTGCGAATTTTATCACCAATGGTAAAAGGGACTTCAATTTCACCAGTTCCATTACACTGTTCACAACGTTCACTCCAAGCAGAGCAGTCATTAAACTTTGCAACAAAACCAAACCCACCACACGTGGGACAATTAATTTTCTTCTTCATAATGCACCTCACCCAAATTGATATTCCACATGTCCGCACTTGTTGCATTGATATTTATATTGAGGAGGGTTACTTGCAAGAACCATAGTTTTATTCTTGCACATTCCACCGCCACATTTTGGACAAATATACTTTGGTTCTGACCATTCATATTGATAATAATATGGAACGCCAATAGATTTACGGTATTCATCTGCATTCGGTAAATCAGTTGTTAGATCAGTTGTAAATACATCATTAATGTTTGCACCGTTACTGTTCGTTTTACAACCTGTAGTGGCGGTTATGTAAGTTTTATTAGTGACATGATCTGTTGTTTCACGAAGTGGCTGTATAATTGGGAATGTGCCATTAATCATAAAATAATTCTTCGGGCAATCCTCACAAGGATTAACAATGGATCCATATGCTCCATTGTATTGACAATATTCACATGGCTTATTCATCTTTTCCATCCTCCTCTGTAATCAGATGTTTATTAAGTGCATCAAAATTCTCGCAATATTCTTTATAGACCTTATCAAGCACATCTTTATCAAATTCAAATTCATTGCAAAGTAACGTCATAAAGAACATTCTGTCTCTGGTTTCATTGTAATTTAACTCTTTAATTCTTACTTTAACTAAATCCGCCATCTGTAGTATCATCTTCTTACAAATCTCATAAGATTTATTATCGTGCTCTGCCATTTCCTCTGTGAGCGCTTTTGTATATGGCTTCAACATCACATTGCCCAAATACTCAATATCTTCTGCTGTCCAATTTAACATATTTATTCAATCTCCTTTGTTTTAATCATGGGCGGTAGACCACTCATATACGGCATTATTCATATAATCAAGTTTAGAAAAATCATTCATTACAAGTGCATCATCCATCATGCATAGAACATCTTCCAATACAATCGTGATAAGAATGGCACATTCTCGCAAAATCTTCCATCGTTGCCTTGTTACTCATCGTATTATTTCCTCCAAATTAAAAAAATGTGTGATTTTTATCATATATATTTATGTTTTTTAATGTTGTAATGATTAAGTATAGTAACTATACATATTAAATCTCATCTTCAAAATTGTCGTCTAAATCTACGTTTTTTGCGCCAAAAAGCTTTGCTTTATGCTCTTCACTCATTTCACGCTTCTTTGGAGTCTTAATAGTAATTCCGCGCTCCGATGCAACAAGTGTCATGCAGCAAACAGTACCATCCTCATATACTCCCTGTAAAATTGGTTCCCATCCAACTTTTAGCGCCTTATTAAAATGCTTTGGAATGCTCGTTTCCATTGTCCATGTCTTATAAAATGGATCATACCAAAGATGTGACTCTCTCTCTTCTGGTGTAATTCGCGTAGTTCTAACAAATTTTTTCATTTTAATTCCTCCTCAAATTTAGATCCATAGGCTATGGAAATATTTTGTAAAATATGTAAAAAATGATTCAAGACACTGCTGACGATATTGATCAATTTCCTGCTGGCGCTCCCACCACGTTTCATCATCAAGTTTTGCTTCATGTCCATTTTTAATATTTTGGACATAATTTTCAGCGACTTCGTTTTTCTTTGAGCATGTGTCTTCATTCATTTCTTGACATAGAAAAATCATTTTATCAAGAATCTGATCCCATTTTTCTCTATTTTCTTCATAGCTTGCGTCAACATCCAAAACTGGTGTACTAACTTTACAATCACGCTGATATTGTAGCATTTGTGGAATTACTTCCATAAACCATGTATCCATACTAAGAACATCATAGTCCGCCCAGCCTCTAAATGCACGTTGGAACCGATACTTAATTGCAAGCGGCAAGTCTTTAAATTGATGTAGGGTGTGTGGAAACTTATAGTCCTTAAATGATTTAGTTAATTCAAACATAGTTCAAAATACCTCCTATAGTTTATAGAAACATAATTTCATATCCAAATATTTTTTTCTTCTTCCAAAATTCCCACCATGGCTTTGGCTCATAATATACACAAGATATAATCGCATTAAAATCTTTATATTTATCTCCTAGTTTGTATGTATCTCCATCATAGCCCATCCACATTACATCTCCTGAACTGATCAAAGCGACTTTTGCATTCCCAATAATTTCCTCTGTCTTAATTGGTTTATTAAAGTCAATAGTTAAATCAGTGCAACCTATAGGATAATCTTTAGCAGAAATTTCTACCTTATAAGCATCTTTCATCATTAATTCTCCTTGTCCTTTTTCCTAAATATTAAATCAAATCCAAATAATACACTTATGACAATTAATAGTAGAATACTAACGAAAGCAAAACTGGGATAAACTATTAGACTTAATGTTGTTAAAATGACTGAACCAATCACATTATATGTAGAACTTGCCAGTTTAAAGACTTGAACAGGGTAACAAATACCATATTTAAATATGATTTTATACACGCCTATTGGCTTATCAGACTTGGAATCAAAATTCAAATAAAAACTTATATATCCTGAAGCGAATATTAATCCAATTACAAATATTAATCCAATTACACTTCTAAGCAATAATAATAACGTCATCATAACTTAATCCTCCTCCACATCATATCCAGCATAATATCCAAGAATTTCAAGCACTCTGTTCAAAAATTTTAGCCGTTGAATATTTGTCATATCATAATATTCATTGGAAAAATTACTAGACTGTAAATCATAAATAATTGCATCTGTATAACGTCCAAATTCATTGTCCATATTAACCTACTCCTAATTTACTGAAAATATTTTTCCCAAGCAGACGTGGGGCAGTCAAGATAATTAAGATCAATATCATCATTCCATTCAACTTGTGGGCCAGTCTGTTCATCTGCAAAATGGCAAGCACAATTTACAGAAACTCCATTCAACGCATATTGATCAATTAAAGTTTTGATCTCATCCAAAGATAAACTGTTTTCTAAGTCACATACATATAGTGTCATCTTATAAAGTTGTGCCACAATTATCCCTCCTATAATTATGTATTGTTTACATCAAGCGCTTCTTGTGGATTGTAATCTGTCAATAGAGCAATTTGCTCTTTATATATCTTGTCATTCTGTCCACCATAATACATGCGAGGATTAACAATAATTTTCCAAGTAGACTTGGACAAAGGGGATTTAATAAATCTAATTAAACTTTGTCCATCATATTCTAACGCGCTAAGATCTTTTACTAATCTCTTTGCGTTGCTTTTGTTGTACCCAATAATATCACAAAACTCTGTTAAAGTAATAAGTTGAATTTTTTCAGGATTTTGTTCTTCTGGATTTTTACATACAATATTAGTCTTGCGATTTATAAAAGGAATTAATCTATACAAATATGAAATTTGTACAAAAGCTTTCTCGTCATGATACGACTCATATATTTTTTTAATAAAACTACAATAAAGTCGTGTGCAGTCAAAATTATTGTTCGTTTCTTGTAGACTCCCCTTCGCAAAATAATCTTTATTTAAACATAAGCATTTTTCAAGTTTGTCTTCAAAAACAACATCATTGTCCATCATGCTTCTTAAAAATTCTGACCAATATTTGCTAGACAATTTTAATTTTGATTTAATAATGTTTGTTGGCGGCAGTCTACCATTATAATCAACTAAAGTTGCTAAATAAATGAGCCTTACTAAGTGACTCTTTTTTATATTTGGAAGTAATTTTTCTCCATATTTAAAAAACATCCATGAAAAATCACAATAAAAGGCGTAATTACTATCTTTCACTACATCTTTTATAGGTTCTATGTAAGGACATTCCACGTTCTCTTCTAAATACACTAATTCTGTTGTAATATTTATTGATGATTTAATTGTTTTTAATTTCTCGTCAAAGTGCTCATTATAAATATAAAAATACTCTTTTCTTAAATCTTTATCTAGAAATTGTCTGCATTCACAAAACCCATTAGAGAAAAATTTGTTAACATTGTCCTCATCAACGTGTAAAATTTGCATATTTTCATTCTTGTCAAACACATCAGGAATTTTTTTATTTGCAATTGGAAGTTTTCCTTTTATAATTTCTGATTCATATATATTTAACTTCTCTTGCTTCATTTTAAAGCTAAAATCATCCGAAATATGTACAAAAACCACAAAAGTAATTAAACAATCATTTTGCAAAGCTTGACGTAGCAATAAATATAATTGTGTATTTGGATTGTTTTCATCATTCCACTTGCACATCCAATATAAATGATCTGCAAGCCTTCTTAGTAAATTTAAACTTTGCCCTACATAAATTGTAACTCCATTAATACATATGCCATAAACCCCTGCCTTTTTATCAAGTTCTTGTGCCCCAAGAGTTAACAACTTGTTATAATATTTTTCACTTTCATTTGGATGTTTATATGATTTTATTGTTTTCTTACTGTCAGTTTTAATTTTCAATCATCTTCTTCCCAAGTTTTAAATCTTCTGGTTTATCCACGCCAATCCAGTCAATAAGTAGGTTTCGCATGCGCTTGCTAGGAATATAGAGCCAAATTTCTTTTCCATCACGAATTGCAGATCTAAAAATCCATTGGATTAGTTCTGATAGAGCATAGGCATCTTCCTCCACGCGCACTCCATTCTGTGTGAAGAAATTCTTTAGCACAGGACTAAAAAATCTATTAAGCAGATAAGCAACTGCATAGCATTCTCTATAGGTGTTAACCGCTCTTGCGTTACATGCTAGGAATCCACGCGAATATCCTGCGCCACTTAGCTTATTCTTATAATCAGAAAATGTTGTCCACAGATTTGCTTTTGACGGAGTGTTCATTCTTCTACGAAAAAAAGTATTAAGATTGTTCTTAATTTGCTTCATACAATCATTATTTCTATTTCTAAAATACCACGTTTTAGATAATGAATTGTCAGCAAATCCAATTCTATTCAGTTTATCATCATCAATAATATGAATTAAACTTTTGTAATCTGGAATAGAATAAATCACTTCTTCGTCTGTGAAGTGATATGTGTCCAAAGAATCTCCAGCAACATAAATATATTTATATTCAACATTATGATAATCATAATAATATCTTTGCAACTGCGCATCAAACATATAAGTCAAAATATAAATGTCATCAAATGCTTTAAATGCCTCAACAGGAAATAACCACAGAAGGACACAATCTCCATATATAGCCACCATGTTAAGCTCACAAAGCTTTTTGTATTTTTCAAATTCCCCTTTATATGTTTCTGCTGTCCAATGAAGCATATGTCCGTCTACAATTTCAACATACTTTTCTAGTAGTGTATCTAGGTCATCTTTTGTAATATCTAACTCCTGAACAACGTCAGCAACTTCGTCCATAATAAGTACATACCCATAGCTCCGTGCAATGTCAATAATCTCTTGATCAAATTTTAAAAATAGTGCATGTGTTGACACAATGTTATAACCCTTATTAAATAGCTGCTTGATATCATTTAGTTTTGATCCGTGCATTTCTGGTTGTTTAAATTTTTTCTCTGGACAAGAATTAATAATTCTTTGTACTTCATCTAAGAATGGTGTAATGTATAAAATTCTTATATCATCCGGTGTGCTGTTAATATAATTAATTGCTGCACTAGTTTTTCCTGCCCCCGGTAGGGCATCTACAATCTTGACTTCCATAAATTTACCTCCTTATGCCTTTTTACTTGTGTTTGATTGCTACTTGTACATGTATTTTTTAAAAAACTTGTACTTTTTTAAAAAATTGCCAATCTCTTATTCACATGCGTTTTACATTGGTTAGATTTTTTCGGGGCACCCCCCCGATGCTTCGCATCGAATTGTACAAACCGTAATGTCCATCCATGTGTTTTACATGTGTTTAAATGCCTCTCTTTTTTTAATAAAAAGGGTATAAAAACGTGTACAAAATCAGAAATGAGCTGAAATAGCAATGTAACGTATATTATATATTATTATATTATATATACTATAATTTTGTACTGTAGCTACTATATCATAAGATAACTAGTTTGTCAATACCTATAAATAAAAGAAAAAGAGTGCATGTTCTAATACTGGATTTTGTTAACGAGCGTAGCGAAGTTAGCAAAAGCCAACCGTGCGGTAGGAGCGAAGCGACGCATAGCACGGAATACAGGCTCCGCCGCGCAGCGGTGGATACAGTGCAATGGAGAGAAGGTGTATATATTAGATATATTATATATTATATAGGATCTATTATATTTAATAATAAATAGTATTATATATTATAAATTATATATAACGTGCTACGTAGCCGTCTTAGAAGCATAACACTATAGTGGGGAAGATTACCTTTCCACCAGCATTTCAACTTCTCGTTGCTACGCGCCTCTAAGTTGAAACGTTGCGATGGAAAGGTATCCCCCACACCCCCTTACCAAAGATCGCTAAACAACAACATGCATATATTTTGAGGTTTATAGCATGGAGAGTGATTATATTTATATATATTATTTATATTATATATTATATATTTACATAGCTGATATACGTTTTTTTGAGCCCCTGCTGTTAAACGCCTATATAACTGTGCAAAGCAGCTTGCCAACAATCCTCCATTTATAGACTATCAATTTTAAGGGTTAAAAATGTGGCATATATGCATGATTTTAGAGGTTGTGATGCTAATAGAGTAAAACTACATAAGTAAATAGTTTTATGCTCCGAAAGTGGGCATTTATATGGGATTTTTGAGGTGAGAAATGGACTGTGAGGATGGAGTAACGCTTATATGGCTACATAGTTCTTAATATAGCACTCGAAGTACGCATATTATAAGGCAATAGTGCATTTATTACAATGTTACTGCAAAATTATTGCAAAAAAGTGCTATTTATTAAGTAATTGTTAAGCAGAAATAATGTACTGTTCGCATGTGAGTAGCTTGCTTAAATAGGTGATGGAGATAATTAACAAGTGTTAAATATATTTTGCGAAAATGTTACGTGGGCTTTTATTTGCGAGGAGAATTAGGGCAGTTTTAGATAGAAGTGGAATAAATGTGTAGCACTTGTGTGATATTTGTGTGGCTTATGTGGCGAGTTATGATATAGCAAACACATGTGAAATGTAGGTGAAAATATGATAAATTTAAGGTCATTTTCGAGTCAGTGTATAGGATAATCACCCTATGGTCTTCGGACAAAAAACACTATATCTTGTAGTTTTAAGTGCCCCCACACCACTATATATGGTATATTTTTAGGAAATTAGCAAAATATCTATTTTGTTGACTTTTTAGCTTGATAGCAGTATTCTAAGAGTGCAAAGAGGAACACACAAAAAAAACAAAACGGCGAACACGTTCGGCGAATTCTGAACGACTTGAAAAAGTCAAAATTCTTGAATAATTAACCGTCGTTTTGGTAAAGACTTGAAAAAGTCAAAAGTTTCCATTGCGACTTGATCCTTGAAAATTTCATAACCTTCCACAAAAAGGCGATTCAAGCTGAAACGGCGTTATGTGAAATGGGCTTGCTATGCACATATGAGCATAATCATTAGTTACCTATTATTAGGAGAATAGGATAACAATGTTCCCACATGACAAGCAATATCCCACACATGGGGCTAAAGTAGGGCTATTAGGATATTATATAATAGTGAGGCGATAGCGATATGTGGCAAGTATCTATAAATATAGGTGATATCTGACTATATTTTGATAGATTGATATGTATATGTTCATGGTGACAGCATGAACGGGTATTGTATAAATATTAGTGACAATATACATATTATACACCAATAGCACATAATACATTGTATTGTGTGCTACTATGTGGGGATAACTATCAATAGATTATTCCTAGATAGTAGCACATAGCTACAAAAATAATAGGTTGTGACTTACCACAAATTAGGAGGTTATTATGAAAAAAACTATTGCAAATGCACTCATGGACAACATGACCATCGCCAATTCTAGCAAGGCGAAACTCGATGCCGAAAAGGTCGGCGTGGATGAATTTTCCAGCTGGAAATTCGCAGAAACTGTAGCCTATGAGGCACTCTATCGCTATGCTTCTGCACGCAACAACACTGCACACATGGGCGAAAATGCGAGTGTTGATGCAACGCTCACAAGCAACGCGATGAAATCAATTCAGATGCTTCTTGACTGCATCGGTGAAGTCAACGGTCATGCTATCTGCAAGAATCAGTCTATGCTTGACGTGCTCGCAGATTGCGTCATTGCAACCAAAAAGCCCCTTGCCGGGGAAGCTCTTAAACAGGATAGTATTGTCAAGAATTTCCGTAGCCAGCTCAAGGAAGTCAATGACGGTATGAGTGCCGAATACGTGGAAAAGCTGACTTCTGACTATGAATCGGCAAAGATTAAGCTCGCAGAGCTTAAAAAGCTCGAGGACTCTTGCACCACTGTATGCACTCGTGTAACATTTAACTCTTTCCGTGCAAAGCTGGAGCTTGCTATGGGTGGTATTGTTGCAGAACAGGATGCTAAGACATGGGAAGAGCTGGAAGCAGAGAAAGAAGAGCGTCGCAAGGCTCGCCGTGCAAAGACTGCTGAGAAGAAGAAGGCGGCGAAAGAAGCTGAGAAGAAGGCTGCTGCTGTCGCTTAATTCCAGCAGTACAAAATTATAGGGGGCTCATGCCCCCTTATGCTCACATGGTAACACCTCCACGTGGTGTGAGTGGATAGGTGCAAATGCACTGAACTAAGTTGCCAAAAGATAGGAGGGATGCTATGAAAAAGAATATCATGCGTGTGCTTGCCCTTGTGGTGGTATGCGTCTTGTTTGTAGCCTATGGCAAGTATGTCAAAGCACAAACTATTAAATCTGCTGAATTGGTAGAGTGCAATGACACAGAATATATCATCTCTTTTGATGGGGATGAACATATTTACACCAAATAAGCAACATGGGTACGCATGGCGTGCCCTAACAATTAACAAAACACCATGTCGCCGACTGTTGACGGCGAAAGAATATCAACAGAGCAAAGAGTGAGAGCGGCTTAGGCTCTTAGGGCTTGCGTATGTGCAATAAACATACTTCATTCATTCACATGAAGAAGGAGGTATTTTAATGAACAAGTTCGAGCAAATTGGCGTAAACTTACAGTATGACGCCATGAACAAAGAGCAAGCACTCAGGGCTTTCAGATATTCCTGTGAGTGCTGTTGCACAAAAGGTATGTGGCTTAACTGTGAGCACTGTGCCATTTACTGCACACATCAGTTAGTCATGGCATGCTTTGACAGCAAGAGGAAATAACACAATAGGCATCCATGCTCCATGGGCAAGGGTGCCTTATTTATGCCCAAAAGGAGTTTTGCAAAAATGAAAGCATACTACCGCGAGAAGATCCGTTTGCTTGCCGCATTTGGGATTCCCATCACTGAACGGATTGAGAATCATCTCAAAAGCTGCACAAACGAAATCCAAATGGATAACTATTGCCATAGCTTGATTGCTAATTGGCTGGATAAATAAGCGAAAGGAGAAAGCGAAATGAAAAATCTGTGCCTCTGCATGGCTGCATTGAGTGCCGCCGTATTCCTGACATTGGTGCTTGCGTGGAGGTGTGCCGCAATTACGACATTCTTTGCGATTCTGGGCATCATCATCTCGCTGTCCAACGCAATTGCAATGACGTATATTGCAGTTGAGCTTGAGAAGGGAGGTAAATAACATATGTTTCAGGTGAAAATCTTCACTGACAATGACGCATTCAGAAGCGAAAGCAAGGATGCGTTCATGGACAAGTACGCACTTGCAAGCGAGATTGAAAAAGTCTTGCGAACTATTCCCGCGAAAATCACTTGCGGCTATGAGCATGGTATGCTCTTTGACAGCAACGGAAACAACGTCGGAGAATGGCGAATTAAATAAGCGAAACCTTCAATATCTGGCAAGGCAAACAGGCACGTATTAAGTCGTGATTTTTCCGATACGCCACGCTGGAAAGACAACTGAATAGCAGTTTCTAAGGGATTTCTGCACAAAAAGTCCCATTCCAGCCGAAAGGCATTCCATAAGCGAAACCAAAATTTTAATTTAGAAAGGAAAATAACAATGGATAAAGCAAATGTGATGAAGGCTCTGGCCCTGTGTGGAACTAGAAGCGAAACCTGCACTGGATGCCCGTACTACGGCATGGAGGGCTGCGACCGCCATATGTGTGACGACGCTGTTTCTTTGCTCAAGGCAAACGACAATCCTACCTACCACACCGCGCTCATCTACACTAAGCGAGATAACCTTGACAAGTGGTTTGACGTAAATGGTTATCAGTTCATGAGTGACAGCAACATGGAATATTCTGAGCGGTATCAGAGAATGAGAGAATACTATGCAAGGGAAAGAGAAATCCAGCTCATTCTCCTCGTTCGTCGCGAAGAAGGCAAATACATCTGCCGCATCAAATGCCCTATCAACCCTCTGCCCATCAAGGGAGAATTCCAGTGCGTAAGCATTAGCCAAATGACTAATCTTCTGACATCTCTCGGTTGGACTTACAAAGAAAAACTCAACTATTCTTTGTTGTTCACGTAAGCGAAACCTTTATCATGCCCACAACGGAAATTTGTTGTGGGTATCATTAAGGGCTTTGCTCAAATAAGAAAAAGGAGGTATAATAAAAGGGAAAAAGAAAAAAGGAGTTGAGGCAAATGTCAGTAAATCTAAAACAAGTTTATAATGCAATTCATGATCTCGGAAGGGAAATAGTCATGCTTGAGTCCCCTGATGATGGAATTGGAATTGCTTTTAAAACTGACGGAGGCATAATTAGGTGTGAGTTTGACGGAGCCCGCAAATTGACTGGAATTTTTGTAGACAAAAATATGGATAACTACAAATTCATAAAGGGGTGATCACGATAGAGTCAGACGTAAGGGAAATGCTGGAAGCCATATTGCAAGGCATGGACAGCATTGAAAAGCGAATAACTTCCGAAACGGAAGCGCTGCGTCAAGACATCAATAGAGTCAATCTCACAATGGAAAATGAAATTAAGCCAAACATTCAATTGTTGGCTGAAGGATTCGCAAGGCTTCCTGACTTTCATAAAATGGAAAGCGACGTTGAAAATATAAAACGAGATGTGAACACAATAAAAGACGTCGTTACCCAACAAAGCAAAGACATAAGTAAATTACAAATAATCAAATAAAATTTAAAGGCATTTTCTGCAAGGAAAGTGCCTTTATTTTGCGAAAAAATGGAGGAATGGAGATGAAACGTAAAAAAGTAACATACAAAGAGCAGATAAAAGAACTGCAAGATTTTGTTAACAATGATATGCCAAAAATCATTGAATCTCAAAGGATAACAATTCAAGAGTTTGAAAAACTCGTGAAGGGAGGCAGGTTAAAATGATTGATTATCAGGCACAAGCGAAACAGTTTCTTGATGACTGCAACGCCACAATGGAAATCAAGTTTGTTGGAAAGCAAATCCCTACCCACTGGAAGGGGGAAACCAAGCCGCACAACAAGTATCAGTTCACAATCACAACTCCCAAAGGCAAATACACAAGCTACTTCTGGGACAGCCTGCGCAATACAGAGGTAGGTGAAATGACTGCTGATGATCTTGCGTGTAAGAAATACAAGGCGCATTATGATGTGCTTAGGATGCACGAAAGAACCAATGTGTTGCGTGAACTCAAAAAACTCAAGGCAAACGCAATTCCAACCGAGTATGACATTCTTTCTTGCGTAGAGAAATACAGCTACGACAGCTTTAGCGATTTCTGTTCTGAGTTCGGTTGTAGCACAGACAGCATCTCTGCAAGAAAAACTTTTCTTGCTTGTGGTGAGGAATATGCAGGGCTTCGCCGCATCTTTACGGAGAAGCAAATGGAAAATATGAGGGAGATTTATTAAGGAGGCAAGGCGCATGAGAAATTGTTTTGAAGGATATTTAACTCCAGACTGTGCCAACTGTCCACATTGGGCAGATGGAACAGGAGACAGTGTAGGCTGTGCCACGCCATTCCCGATCATGCATTGCTCATCTTTTGCAAGAATGTACAATGCAGAACAGAACAAGGAGGAAGACAAATGAAACTGCGCGATTTTGTGGATCTCTATGACAATTGGAATGGAATTCTGGTTGTAAATGACGACAATCTTAAACCGATTGTTAGAGACAAAGTTGAGGTTGCTTTGTCTTATAGAAGTGTCTATGAAAAGGAGGTTGTTGCCTTCGGCTTCTATGATAACGAACTTTGTGTGAGAGTGAGGTAAGGCAAATGAAATATCTCGGTTTGTTCTCTGGCATGATCTATGAAGAAAGCGAAAAGTCAAGCATGGAGGAATGTGGTCATCAGATAAGCGATGAAGATGCTATGAATAGTGAACTCATTGGAGATATGCACGTTAGGGATTTGATGGCATGTGTCACATGTTTTGGATGCCCTATGGCACAAAAGAGATAGTTAAGAAATGTTTGACTATAAAAAGTAAACAACGGAATAGAAAGTGAGGTAAACAAATGAACAGAAACTATAATCCTATGACACATGGTGCGATAATTGCGGTTCATATCTATCTTGAAAATGGATATCAACCTATGGCAGAACTTGCTTTTGCTTTTGGCGGAACGGAAACCATCCATTGGGATGATGTCAAAGAAAGAGAACCTTATATGAAAGGCATCAACGCTTATACTATCATGTGTGATGACAGAGCAAAATTTCCCTTTGAAAAATATGTAATAGCGAGGTAAGGCAAATGAGCCTAATCGAATTTCTCAACATGTTTTATTCACTTGGAACCAATATCGACAGGATCGTGCTTTGGCAAAATGGAAAATGTCTTGGCAGCAAAGCCGTTGGTGATACAAGATATGTCCGCACAGAACATAGAGAAGCGAAAGTTGAAAAGTTCACCTTTCCAAAAAGAACGCATGCTCTGTATGTGATTTTGGAGAACAAGAAGTAAAGCAAATTTTGGAATTAAGGAGGTAAGGTAAATGAGTAGATGGTGTGAAAAATGCACACATGAACCATATGTAAGTTGCAACAAAAATTGCCCAGCATGTGGCTTGTCATATGAAGAAGCCTTAGCTAAAATTGTTATGTCAATTAACAACCGCTCCAAGGCAGAACAGTGCTTGATTGACAACGGAATTGCCACCAATGACGCTCCCATTGTTCTTCAGGTTTTGGGTTACATTTTGCTCGATGAAGAACTTTATCCAGAGGAATAAGCAAAATGGAACTCAACCTTAACAAAGATGAGGCGCAGCTAATCAACTGTGCCTTAACTTACTACTTGCAGCGAGGTGCTATAAATTGGTATAAAGATATATATCCAAAGGCAGATTTGGAGTGCATTTTCAAACAACTCAACATCATAGAACAAGTGGAGGAGTAAGAAAAATGAGCTTAAAGTGTGTAGATTGTGGTTATCTTGGTGACTGCAAAAGCTTTGGAGAGACCTTTTACAAGAAAAACAAATGTAAAGACACAGAAGTAATAAAGCATTATTATTGCAACTGTGGCGACTCAAAGTATTATATGCAAGATGTAACTCCTATTGAAGTTACTGATTGTGACGAATTTGAAGAGATTTAAAAAGAAATACATCATAAAATTATAGCCTTATAAGGCAGAAAGGGAGTTTACATCATGAAAAGAAACGTTATTGTCAACCGCGCAAAATATGACATCGCCCCTGAAAACAAAGACATCCACAAAGGAAAGGCGGTCATGTGTATTACGACTGGAGAAGTGTTCAAGTCGGCGCGAGAGGCGGCCAATTATTATGGCATTGGTTATGCATCCCTTACCAATCAGATTGCTGGAAGACAGAAAACTTGTGGTGGAGCTCCACACAATCACACAGGAAATGGAAAGCAGTTCTGTTACATTTCTGAAATGGGCTATAATGCAGCCGTTATTTCCGCAAGTATCATTGAAATGAAACGGCACGGCGTGTCAAGAGAAGATTACGATGCTGCCATGATGAGAAATGACGAGCTTGAAACGGAAAAGGCTATGCTTCAGTTTAAAAACAGAGAGCTTCAGGAAGAGCTTAATAGCTATAAAGAAAGATTTGACAGATGCTACAGCGCATTGGTCTGATAAAGGAGGAAATAGAAAATGAAATTCAAAATTGGTGATAGAGTAATTGCACAGCGCGGTGCTCCTTATAGCGTTACAACAAACGGTTGGAGGGGGCGTATTGTAAAGATTAGTCAACATATTGATGAAAACATTTTTGTTAAAGGAAGAAACGGCGAAGGCTATTGGGTAAATGCAATCTATTTTGATCTGTTGGAAGAAAAGGAAGGAGAAAACGAAATGGATGTAAGTAATATCATTACTGAAGGAGAAAGAGAAACTCTTCTTGACCAGATGAAGCACTTGCTTGATGAATATGATTACGAGTATACGGACAGGGCACTGAACAAAATCATTGACACATGGGCAAACAATAAGAAAGACCTGATTGCCGCATTTAGGAAGCATCCGAATTATCTGGAAGGCAAATTCATGATTGTATTTAGTCATGATTTTGAACGTGTAACTGATCGTAATGCATTGGAGAGATTCAAGTCATGGGTGATTGATGGTGATGTGGTCGATTATGTAAAAGAAAAGAATTTCATGCCAGAAAGCATGAAAAAAGAAACTTCACTGAATGGACAGAAATACCCAACAAATATTTTTGATTTCTTGATTAAAATTCCAGCCTATAATTCGCAGTATATTGATAGCGAACTTGCCGATAAGCTAAACGAAATTTGTCCTGAAATTCATGCACATGACGGACAGAAGACGAGTCGTGTTATCAATAAGCTTCTTGCTTACATTGGTATTAGCAAGCATCCTGAGTACAATAGGGAATTTGCAAAGTATGCTGACGCGCTCAATCCGCTCAAGATTACAAGGCATACTATTCTTTCTGTAAATCCTCTTGATTATCTCACAATGAGCTTCGGCAATAGCTGGGCAAGCTGTCATACAATTGATAAGCAAAACAAAAGAGGCATGCCTAATAGTTATCAGGGAATGTATTCTTCTGGTACTATGAGTTATATGCTCGATTCTCCTTCTATGGTGTTTTACACTGTGGATGCCTCTTATGATGGAAACGATTTCTGGAATGAACCGAAGATTAACCGTCAGATGTATCACTGGGGAGAAGATAAACTGATTCAGGGCAGACTTTATCCGCAAGACAATGATGGATGCAGCACCGGCTACACCGCTTTCAGAGCAATTGTTCAGAAAATCATGTCTGAAATTTTTGATTTCCCGAACTTCTGGACTGTAAGCAAGGGAACTAGCGAAGCAGGTAAATATATTGCGTCTGAAGGCACTCATTATAGAGATTACGACAACTTTGAAAATTGCACTCTTAGCCGCCCTAAAGGAAACGACAACGATAATTGCATTACTGTTGGACATGCACCAATTTGCATTGAATGTGGTTATGAGCATGATTGCGAAGATAATATTTCTTGCTGCCAGAGTTAAATGTGCTGCATGCGGCGAATATGTCGATGAAGATGATGCAATCTATATTGACGGAGAGCCTTATTGTAGAGATTGTGTTTTCTATTGCGATGACTGTGGAGAGTATTACATTGGCGAAGGGACATATGTTCACAATTCAAGAGGCTATGAAATTTGTGTCTGTGAAGATTGCAGAGACGAATACTACGAGTATTGCGCGGAATGCGGACAATATCATCCAAGAGAGTGTATGACTTATATTGAGTCTCAAGGTGATTATGTGTGTGACGATTGCCGTGATGGATTTTATAGCTCTTGTGAAGAGTGTGGAGAATACTTCAAAGACAACAATTTGAGAGAACACAAAGGTAAAATCTATTGTGAAGATTGTCTGAGAGAAATTCTTGAGAATGAAACAGAAGTTGACGAAGCGATTTAATGGAGGTAAAATAAATTATGAATAAAGAATTTGAAAAAATTTGCAAGATGTCTCAAGCAAGTCTAAAAAATCATGTGAGACAGAAGCTGCAAAAGACTCATGGAACAGTTCTTAATAGAGATGGATATGTATATGCACAAGGGAAATTTCCTGTGCTTCTGGTTGCACATCTTGATACTGTGCATGAAAAGCTTCCTAATATGTTCATGTATAGCAAGAAGAACAATAAAGTTTCAAGCCCTAACGGAATCGGAGGCGACGATAGATGTGGTGTCTATATGATTTTCAAGATTCTTGCAAAGTTTAACTGCTCTGTCCTGTTCTGCGAAGATGAAGAGGTTGGTTGCGTAGGCTCAAGCAAGTTTGCAGACTCTGAGCTGGCAAGGGATCTTGAGTTCAATTACATTATTGAATTTGATCGTGCCAACGCAAATGATGCAGTGTTTTATTCCTGTGCAAATGATGAGTTCGAGGACTTTATTACAAAGGAATTTTATAAAACAGCGTATGGATCTTATTCTGATATTTGTGAAATCGCTCCCGCTCTTGGCTGTGCAGCAGTGAATCTTTCTTGTGGCTATTACGCAGCACATACAAAAAATGAATACGTCATTCTTTCTGAAATGGAAAGAAGCATTAAGGAGGCATGCAAAATCCTTGAGCGCACAACAGAGAATGACAAATTCGATTATGTAGAAATGCCTGCGCGATATGGCTCTCTGTTTGATATTGATAGATATCTTGAAGACAATAGTTGTGATGAGACAGAATACAATTATGGCTATTATCTTATTGAGTATGTTAATACTAACGGAAACACAGAGTGGTATGACACGGATGCATATTCAATGGAAGAAGCAATTGGTAGATTCTTGATGGCACATTCTGATATCACATATGGAGATATCACTGACGTAAATGTTGACAAAGATGCATACAAATATTATTAATAAAAAAGGGAGGTAAAATCAATGATTGTTATCCTGCTAATCATTATTGTTTGTGTACTGCTTTTTGGAAAAGATGCTACCAAATCTGGTATCGGGAGCTTGCTCGGAGGCATCTTGTTCCTTGCAATTATTGCAATGATTGCAAGTGCATGTGGCATCATTTAAGGCACATATAAAATGAAAAACATAAGTTAAATTCTGGGCAGTATAGTTTGCCCTGTAAAGGAAGTCACTATCAAAAAACACACATATAACAGGGCAAATTAATGCAAAAACAATAAACAATACAAAATTATAGAGGGAGTGATAAAATGGAAATATCAATGTTAGTTGAGTTCCGAATATTACAAAAGATAAATGGAAAATATATTCCAATTTCAAATAAGGAAGCGAAAGCTGTGTCAATTGGTGGATTTGGCTTTGAAATTAACGGAGCAGAAATTCCATTTGATTGGGATGCTTTCACTGGAACAGAGTGTAACAAAGTGTTCCAATTCCAAACAGGCAAGGGGTTCTTGTTTGATGATTATGAAATCTCAGATTGCTATGATGAAGAATTTGAAGAAATAGGAATCGCAAAAGAAGATATTACAGCAGAATTTCTTGCATCAACAACACATATTGATGAATTCCTTGTGGATTTTGAAGATGTAAATAAAAATGAACAGGCACTTGGAGGATGTGGACAGAATGGAGATGATGAAGAAGAATATAGAATTGAAATTTTGGAAATGAAATTCATAGACATGGGAACTGATGAAGAATATTACGTAAAGCAAAATGTGCTTGATAATTATAATAAAGGGATTTAAGGGAGATAAAACAAATGATTGTAACATTACGCAAATTTCTTGAAATTGCGCCAGACATTATATGTCCTTATATATGCATCGTGCATCTTGAATATGAGCACGAAGATTGGGGGACAGATACAAAACAATTATTCAATCCATTAAAGAATATTAATAAACTTGATGATTATCTTGATTATGAAATTGTTGATTTTCATCAAGAATATTTTTATGGAGAGCTTGACGCGCAGTATATTACATTGAGGGAGGTAAAGTAAAATGAAAAAAATTCGTAAATGGTTCTTGAAACTGCTCACTGGTTATGATCTGGTTGAGTATGAAGACGTAATGAAAGAATGGAAAACAACACTCGACAGTGCAAAAAGAATCGCGGAGATTAATGACAGCCTTATCAAGCATTCTGGTGAAGTTGTGGATTTGCTGAATAGCTATCTTAATGAGGAAGAAAAGTAAAATAAAAATGTTCACAATTAAAATCACCGAAACCAATGTGTATATGAACGGGAGATTCCACACGTTTAAATATAAAAATGGATAAAGAAAATCACGAGGACGACATGAAAATGAAAGGAGAAATATGCTTTTTATGATCATTGTGAGTATGTCAATAGTTGTTCTTGGCATATTTATGGTTTGGCTTTCTGAGGAAATTCCGCAAAGAAATATAATTGAAAATTTATATCAGTTTCGTCAACCGTTAACATTCACTTTTAAGGGAATTGAATTTACGGTTTCGAAAAGAGAATTATATTCAGATTTCAATGTCTGTATAACCGAAGTCTTAATTAATGATGAAGTAGTGCTTCAAGCGTATAAGCTTGAAACGCTCTGGATCAAACACAGATATATCAGATATTCAACCGATAGATCAGCGACGGAAGTACAAGCAATTCTTAAACAGGCAAGAAAAGTTTACTATAAGAAGCTGAGTAAGGAATGCGAAAAGGTATGTCAATCTCAATCTTATTTTAAGGATGGCAAATAAATGACTGAAACGATTAAAAATTGGCTGACGCAACTGTATGAAAGAGAAATTAAAGAAGCCCTTAGTTCGATTTCAAATGAGAGAATTTGGATGATGGGTACTGATGTGTGGGAAGAGGAGAAAATGCATCTCGACAATATGGCAAACCTCAATGAGTATATTGCCACATTGAAAACTCTCCTGAATGACGTCAAAGAGGAAAAGTGATGAAACCTGATACAGTGGTATAATGTTGGTAAAATAATTACGCATAATGTATAAAGGGAGATAAACAAATGATTGTTATTTTGCTTATCATCAATGCTTGTGTAATGCTATTCGGAGATGACGACAGGAAAGACGGGATTATTGTTCTCATTTTAACAATCGTAGGTATTGCTATCCAGCTTGCCGACGTGCTGGTAAAAATCTAAATTGTCATAACGGTTTCCATGTAAAAGAAATTAAAACGGGAACGAATATATAGTTATTATTGAGGAGAAATAAGAAATGAAGAATATTAAGTCATTTTACATTGGTCAGGTCAATGCTTCTGGTATCATTTGTGAAAGTAAAGAAGAATTTCTTCAGTATATCAGTGAAGAAATTGATCGCATTGACGAAGAAGGAGAATTCGAGCACTTCGATATTGTGATTGATCCGAATAATAATTAAGGAAGGCAAATTGAAATGAGAAAAGTTTTGATATTGATCGAAGTAAATGACGATAAAGCGATTGATGAAGATATGGGTACAATCGACTATCTTGAAAGAGAATTTGGTTGGTTAGAACAAAGTGAAATTTTTGCACGTGATATGCGTATTCTTGATGACGATGATCTATGTGATGCTGATGCAATTAACATGATAGACAAAATATTTATATAATTCAAATGATAAAGAGGCATTGAACTTGGAATATAAAAAGGAGGAATAAATATGAACGTATCAAGAGAAATTAAAAAAGAAGAAGCAATCAAACGCATGGAAGCACTTGGACTCTTTGCTCCATGCATTAAGGCATTTAAGAACAGAGATGAAGTGCAGCTTACTGAACCGACAGGAGGCTTGTACGAATTTAGTAGCAACAAAGAACTCACAGCAAAAGTGCAGGAGTTTGAAAAAGAAAACAATGCACTTGTATATCATGTGATTCATACTCCTACAATGGAAATGGATATGTATAATTTCTTGTATGTGTCTGATTATGATGAAGAGTGGGATATGGACAATGCAGATATTAGTGATGGATATGTGCTTGCCTATGTATGGAATACAACAGTTGATTATTTCAGCGAGTTTGGTAGCATTGCAGTACAAGACAGATTTGGTGGACTTGTACGTATTTCGTAAAAGGATTTGTAAATTGTAACCTATTGAATTTTAAGACAGAGGTGATATAATAAGAATAAAGTAAAGGGAGTTGGTATAAATGGAAAACAAAGAATTGCAAGAAGTGGTAGACGCGATAATGCGTGGAATGAACGCATTAGAAGATAGCATGAATCAAAAATTTGCAGAAGTGAATAAGAAATTCGAGGCAATAGATGAGAGATTTGATGCTATTGATAAGAGATTCGACGCAATGGACAAAAGATTCGATACACTTGAAGAAAAAGTTGAAGACTTAGAGGAGGCTATTCTTGATATGGGCATTGTTAAGGCAACCGTAGATAAACATGACCATGATATCAAGAGATTGAAAAGAAATGCAACAATGTAAGAACGAGGGATTTTTGTCCCTTGTCTTATACAATACAAAATTATTGCGAAATGCGAAAGGAGGCAATTATGGAATGCTTGTATGGGTCAGAAAGCGACAATGTGTGTGGTTACTGCCATTTTCATGACAAGGGAGCGACATGGAATCAAGTAGAACGAAAAAGATGCTTGCAAAAACAATGTGATTGTTTTGAAATGTACCCAGACCATCCTGTTTGGAAACAGCGTGCGGCAAAAAAGAAAAAAAGAAAAGAAAGAAAAGCAAGAATCAATATGTATTTTGTTAAAGGAGATAAAAATTATGGCTCATTGTATTGAAATGAATGATAGCATGTTTAGTGTACGCGAGAAACCTTGGCATTATATGGAGACACAGGAGAGATGCAAAATCCTTGCGGATGCTCCCAACAGTGCAGAAGCGCTCAAGCTGGCAGGGCTTGATTGGACTGTTGAACAGACCCCTGTCTTTATGGATGATGGAACGGAAATTGAGAACTACAAGGCAAACATCAGAAGTGATGATAAAACTGTGCTTGGCATTGTGACGAATAGATATAAGATTGTGCAGAATGCAGATGCATTTTCCTTCACTGATGCAATTGTTGGTGAAACGGAAGATGGAATTGTTCGCTATGAAACCGCAGGTTCTCTCAACGGAGGCAAAAGAGTTTGGCTGCTTGCGAAGATGCCGACTAAGAAAGTGCTTGATGACGATGTGGAGCCTTATATGGTGTTTTCTAATTCTCATGACGGAACTGGAGCAATCAAGATTTGCATGACTCCGATTCGAGTCGTTTGCAATAATACTCTCTCACTTGCACTTAACACCGCTCAGCGTTCTTGGAGTACAAAGCATGTTGGAAATCTCGACGAAAAGCTTGCAGAAGCGAGACATTGCCTTGGTATGGCAAATCTTTATATGGATGCACTTGACGAAGAGGCAGATAGACTTGCGAATATTAAACTTGATTTTGAACAAATCAATGAAATCCTCGATCAGATGTTCCCTGTAACGGAAAATGATTCTGATCGTAAGAAAGCAAACATTCAGAAAGTAAAGGATAACTATTCTGTCTGCTACTTTATGCCTGACATTGCTAAGTTCAAAGGAACTGCATGGGGCGCTGTGAATGCGATGAGTGATATGATCGGGCATAGCGCCCCGAACAGAAACACTGCGAACTATGAAGAGAACCGATGGGGAAAAATCATGGATGGTCATGCATGGATGGACGAGTTCGTCAAGCTAGTTAACGCAAAGGTTGGGGTTGGAGCTTAATGCTCCAGCCCTTACAAGAAAGGAGCTATCAAAAATGAGAGACCCCAAGAGAATTGACAAGTTCTGTGAAATACTTAAGGTATACTGGCACATGGTTCCCGATTGGAGATTTATGCAGTTGGTATGTAATCTTCAGGCACAGATTGGAAGTGACGGTTTCTATCTGGAAGACGATAAGGCAATGGAACTGATTGAGCAGATGCTGAAAGGAGAATAAAATGTTGATTAATCGCAACAATAATGAGACTAAACATGTAAACTTTGTTTCTTACACTGGGGAATGGCCAAACCTGTGTAGCGGTGTGCTTACACTTGAGATTGACGGAAAGGAAATTACATTTGGTTATGGTTTCAACTCTAAAGATGAATCGACATACAGTCCGTTTTGGAGCAGCGGTGGCGGTCTAATGCCAAATTATGATGGAGCATGGCAAGGTGAATGGCAAATTGATGTAGAGAGAATTCCAGAACAGTTCCGCAAATATGCAGCAGAAATTGATCAAGTGTTTAATGATAATGTTGAGTGGGGATGTTGTGGTGGATGTATTTAAAACGATACAAAATTAAAGGAGGATTTAAAAATGAAAATGACAGACATAGAGATTGAAAAGCTATGGGACGAGCTTGAAGATGTGCCTATCGACGAGGACGAACGTCTTGATGCTGATTGGCACGGTTGGAGTAAGGGAACTCACAGAGAAGAAATCTGGTATTGGTTTGACGAGCATCACAGCAAGGGTGTTGGTTGGCTAATGAATGAAAGAGAAACAGAGTATTAAGGAGGAATTAAATATGAAACAAAGTGAGTGTATATCTGTTATTAATGAACTATTTAAAAAACACATTAAGACAAATGAACAAATTTTTAAGAGTTACAATTATTGCGACCACAGAGCGTGTGATTTGATTATCAACTTTAAAAAAGAAGTTGAGAAGGCGGGGTTCAAATTCTCGAATTGCTATCATGCAAATGGAATTGGAAACAATAACGATTATACAATCTATCTTGAATCACATGACAATGATGGTTTTGTAATCAAAAAGGAAATTGCAAATTTCTATTACTGTTACGGGATTTACGGAGGATGCTCCGTATATGTAAAAGACTTGGCGACAGGAAATAGCATTGCAATTAATAATGCAAGATAAAAGGAGGAATTAAAATTGGGACTTGATATGTATCTTAACAGAATGCCTCGTTACAAGAATGCTACGGCAAGCGAGGTAAGTGCAATTGAAAATTATTTTGATTGGATGAAAGCAAAGAAAGAAGGAAGTAAATATGCAGACTGCACACTTAAGGAATGGTGCAATATTGATGAAAGCGAGCTTCCGAGCAAGGATGTAATTGAATTTTATAAACCTTTCTACAAGAAACGTTATTCTGCTTGGGACACTGAACATAAGTGTGGATATAACAGAATTATGGAGCAAGTTGGCTATTGGAGGAAAGCAAATCAGATTCATAATTGGTTTGTAACCAACGTGCAAGACGGAGACGATGATTGTGATTATCATCGTGAATGCACAAAGGAGATTCTTGAAAACCTTCTCAGTGTCTGTAAAACAGTGCTTGATTCTTGCACAATGATGTATGGGCAGGTGCATAATGGAGATAAGGGGACTCCTAATGGTTGGGAGCCGATTTATGAAGATGGAAAAGTCGTAATTGATTCAAGTGTTGCAGAGGAGTTGCTTCCTTGTTGTGATGGCTTCTTTTTCGGAGGGTGTGATTACGATGAGTATTATGTAAATGACATTGTTGACTCCATTAAGATTCTTGAAAATGTTCTTGCCACCACTGACTTTGAAACGCAAGCTATTTATTACGTGAGTAGCTGGTAAACAATACAAAATTATTCTTAAAGGGGCTTGAACAAAGCCCCTTTTATAAAATAGAAAGGAGATTAATAAATGTTGAGTAAAGAAAACACAATGGAAATATTAAATCAATTCTCGCAAGAGTGTTACAACTTCTGGATGAAGCAAGGGAAAAGCCACAGCGAATCGTTTGAACTAATGCTTAAAGATGTTGAGTGCATTAAACACGATCCATATAAGCCATGTGGTGAACTGTTGGATGTAGAAGCAAAGAAAGCTTTTATTAAAAGTGAAAGGAGCAAATAATATGATTACAAGATATTTTGTAAATTGTTTTGAAAGAGAATTGTGCATTAAATGGGATGATGCATATAAATATCTCGAAAAAGAGATTCTTGATATGCTGGATGGATATTATTATGAATGGCATAGTACAGAAGAAATTGAAGATCCTGATTATAGAGCATATGTTGAAGATTCTTGCTGTGAAGAGTTTATGATGGAACGTCTAAGTGAGACATATAATATGTGGGAGTCTTGGTGGGTTGAAGGCGATGAAGACGAGGATGGAAATGAAATCATTCCAGACAAGACAAATAATTCTGGATATATCACATATAGAAGAGCCATGGAATTGCTTCAAAATGCGATTGATTGTTGTACAGACAATGGAAATGTAGATCTTGAAATTGCTCGTAGAGATGTGTATGCGATTGGTTTCTCTGACGATGAAATTAAATGGCTCGGATATGATTGGATTTTGGAGGAGGAAAATTAAATGAATTGGATTTATGAAAAATTAAAGCCACATATTGGACATGACATTGTTTGTGTGGCATATGGAGATATTAATAATCCGGTTGATATCTGCATAGAATGCGAAGACTGTAATGAGATATTGGTAAGCGCAGAAGATTTTGAAGAGGGAGATTTAATGGAAAATAATAAATACGTTCAAACATATATTGTACTTGATGAAGAAGAATTAAGACTCCTTAATATCCCAGAAGAATATTGGGAAGATATTGATGTTGTAAATGATGCGATTCATTCTATGATTTATGAAAGGAAGGAAAATTAAATGAAAACTTGGAAGATCCCTGTGTGCTGGACAATGATGGGAACAGTAAATGTGGAAGCGAATACACTTGATGAGGCAATTGAAATCGCAAAAGATGATGCAGGTATTATCCCAATTCCTGATGATGGAACATTTATGGACGGCACTTGGGAGGTTGATTGTACTGATATTAGCTATTTGAGAGAGTGGTATAACGGGAATCAGATGGATGATAGTGATGGAGACGATTAAGCGGAGAATTTAATGATGAAAGAATTTATTCTGACTTGTAATTGTTATGAACCTATGTTTAGAGAAGATATTAAAGTAAAGGCAAATGGCCTTGACGAAGCATGGGACAAAGCAAAAACAAAGGCAAGTAGAAAATATAAAGCAAAGAAAAACGATATTAATATTACGGCAGTACGGCAGTAAATTAAAAATGTAATTTTAAGAGGATGATAAATAAATGAAAAATGAATGGTTTGGTACAGTTCGTTGGAACGAAGATGACCTTGCAAATGCGCTTGAACTTCATGACTATCCAGCAACGGAAGAAAATATTGCAAAATTGCGAGAGATGTGTGACAATCATTGGTTTACAGATTATATGATTGAATCAGGATGGTCATATATTTATGATAAAATTGACAACTTTGATGGATTTCAAATGGATAAGGAGACAAAGTAAATGGAGAAAATTAAAAAGGAAACAATCGTATATCGAGCACTTGACGGAAAAGAATTTATCAATTATAGCGATTGTATGGTATATGAAGCGAATACATTCAAGAGCATTAATCTAAAACATTTTACTGTCCCCATTCCTTATGGAGATGATGGGTTGTATACTCATATTGCGTATAAGGTAAACTCAGAAAATGAATTTAATATGTTGATGACATATTTGCGCTACAATTATGGAGACATTTATGGAATTGAAGAATACTCGGGCGACGGATGGTATATGATCACAACGTCTAAAGGTGATTGGGTAGATGTATATCTGTTGAGTAAAGTTGTTGAAGACTTTACGCATATGCTTTCGGAGATTGCAGAAAATACTTTGAAATTCTGAAAGGGCTTCAAAAATGAAACTTAAATTTTTCAAGAAACGTGGTTACGATGGCACAATTCGTAAGGTCTGGACTTCCGATAAGGAAGTGTGTTTTGGACTTGTTGGAACTGTAGAAGACCTTCTAAAAGAAAAAGTTCTTGAATGGTGTGATTATAATGATGACATTTGGGTGTTCATCCCTTATCTTGGTATTCTTCAGGAAGCGAATTTTGGGAAAACAAGAGAAGAAGCAGTAAGTAAAATTAAATAAAATAAATGTAAAGAGGCGTAGAGAAATCTATGCCTCTTTTATTGACACAATACAAAATTATTGATATAATAGAAAAGGAGAAATATTATGACAAAAGAAAAGAAATTCTTGACTAAAGAAGAGTATGTTGATTATCTTGCCAACAAGTCAAATGAAGTGCATCTGAGTACGTCAAATAGAAAGACTGGTGGGTGCTGCAACGACTTGGCTTTCCCGACTTGTACGTGTCGGGAGGACGCACCTTGCAAGCATGGCGGATGCTATTGTATGAAAGGAACGCAGCAAATGAGTTCTGTTTTGGCAGCATATACAAGAAATCTCAGACTATACAACACAGATCCACAGGATTTTTGGGAACAGGTTGCGTTTAAGGTGAAGCATAATCCGCTCCCACTATTTAGATTCCTTGATGCTGGGGATGTACCCGATTATGATTTCTTCTGTGGAATGGTCGAACTTGCAAGGCAATTTCCTGATATTAAGTTCATGTCATTCACGAAAAAATATAGCATTGTGAACAAGTGGCTTACTGAGAACGGAGATCTACCAGACAATCTCAATATTATTTTCTCTGCATGGCATATTGGATGGAAGGTAGAGAATCCGTTTGGTCTTCCTGTTGCATATGTGGATTTTAAAGACAAAACTCTGAATCCTGAATTCCCAAAAGAAATTACTAGTTGCCCGAATCAAAAGGATAAGACAATTACGTGCAGTAGCTGCCGCAAATGTTGGGACAAGAGAATTGAAGCGGTTAAATTTATTCAGCACTAACAATACAAAATTATTTTAAGGGTGTGGTATTAGTGATTATTTGTAGAAAATGTCATAAAGCAAATGACACATACAAGGAAGCAGAATTTGATTATTGGCAATGGTTTGACGCAACAGAGAATTTTGACGATCCACATGGTCGCTTCTGTGATGTATGTGGAAAAGAGTTTGAAGATGGTGAGACAGTAATCTTGGTTAACGAATAACAGAAAGGAAATGACATAATTTATGACAACTAAGGATTGGACAGGAAATAGTAAAGCAATTTATTCTTGCCATGGCGCAAGCAATCATAGCGAGACTGAGCGAGAGGCAAACGATTATTATGCTACGCCACCTAGTGCAGTAGAAATGCTTCTTAAACTTGAAGATTTTAGTAAAACTATTATGGAGCCCGCTTGTGGGCAAGGGCATATTGCAGAAATTCTTAAAAGCCATGGTTATACAGTTTGTGCAACAGACCTTATTGACAGAGGGTATGGTGTTGGGAATGTAGATTTCTTTAGTATTAATGACCCAACGGACATGGACATCATTACAAATCCACCTTATGCCATGGCAAAAGAATTTGTGGAGCATGCAATGGAAATTGTAACGGATGGACATAAGATTGCAATGTTTCTTAAACTGACATTCCTTGAAGGGCAAGGCAGAAAAGAACTGTTTAAGAAATATCCGCCTAAGACAGTTTATGTTTCTACCTCTCGTATTGGCTGCGCCAAAAACGGAGAATTTAAAAAGGACAAAAACGGAAACCTCAAAGCTGATTCAGCAGTAGCATATTGTTGGTACATTTGGGAAAAAGGGTTTGAGGGAAATCCTACAATCAAATGGTTTAATTAAGGAGGAATATAAATGAATAAATATCAATATTATGTAAATGGAAATCCAGTTTCAAGAAAGGAAATGATGGCAGAGCTTAAGAACAAGTGCTATAAAATTCTACACACTGAATACATTGGAAGCATTGGTATCAACACAACAGAAACAGATGAAAAGAAGTTTAATAGTCTCATGAGGAAGATTGAGAAAGGACATATTGTGCTAATTGGCAATAAGACTTTTCGTAGGAAGAAAATTTAAGAAGGAAGAAGGAAAAATGATTTATGTAAGTGCTGATTTTCAATGTCCCGTTACTGGAGTGCCGGTTATCCTTATATGGAATGAAGATACTTGTGTTGTAATAGCAAAGATTTGTGATTTTGTATGGACAACATGGAAAGAAGATAATCCGCTAGACAGCAATGAAGATTTAGAAAAGGAAACAAATAAATGGTGCCAGCGCTTTCATGGATATGCCACCTCTTTTGAGGAAGCAAATGATATCGCAGAAAAGTATGATTGCTGGTTTTAGTAGAGGGATAGGATGGAATATTATATTAAACAAATTGACAAAACAAAGGACATTGATGAACTAATAGAAATTGTCGAAGAACATGCAGCATTTGACGATGGAATCACTAACAAAGAATATTGCGAGATTGTTGAGTACGCCAATATGAAAATTAAAGCTTGGAGGTATGTATAGCTATATGTCAAAAGAATATAATCTTGTTGAAAAGGCAAATGAGCCGCTCCATGTATAGTAAAGGAGGCTAATCATGAAAAACTGGTGGCGCATCCCGGCAACACAAGATGCAGAGTATGATGAATACGATTACTGTTATACGGAACTTCCGAAAGACGAAGCGAGATGGGAATGGTATTACAGAAAGTGTGATAGCTGCGGGAAATATCATCGGTTAAATTTCTACTCTAATCAGTGGTTTTATACTATGGATGGTGGAGATTCGCTTGATTATACAAGCTGCTGGAAATGTGAGTTTGGTGATATGATTTGTGGCATTAAGAATAAAATTAAAAAAGAAATTGAGGCACATAAACTTGCATTTTCTCTGCTGAATAGAAAGCATTCTATTAAGAGAAATATTGAACATTATAAACTTGGGCTTAAGATTGCTAGGAGTTGAGGCTCGTAAATAACGGGCCTCTTTTTTTATTGAAAGGAGATTAATATGGAAATACACTATGTAGGTAAAAAAGCTTTTCGACAACGACTTGCAGAATTTACTTATGACGACAAAGAAGAAGATAGATTCTTCGCGATTGCAAATGCAATGGAAGTGAAAGGATGGAATATTGATGTAGGAGTGCAAAATTGGGCTGCAATTGAAGTTGTTGATCGTAATGAATATGAAGAAGTAAAGTCAGATTGGATAGATTTAAAAAAAGCAATTAAATAAATTAACAGAATATTATTTATACACAAAATATATTTTGATGAACAGTCTTGACAAAACAAAATTATAGCAGTATAATAGCAGTAAAGAAATGATTATAGTATTTGAATGGAGGTATTTCTTATGAACAACCAACGCAGAAAAAAAATAGAAATTCTATCCACGGAAATTGAAAAACTTAGTAATCGTATCCAAGATATTTGTGACGAGGAACAAGAATGTTTGGATAATATGCCAGAAAATTTACAAGGAACTGATAGGTATAGCAAGGCAGAAGAATGCTGTGAACAGCTTGAAGAATGTATTGATTTGCTTAGTGAAGTGATTGATATCATGGAGGAGGTCGTAACGTAAATGAATAATGGCGTCATGTGTGATTATTTTGAATATAATGGCGTAAGATATTATACGAGCTCAAAATTTAAATGCAATAATTTTGTCAAGACAAACGTTCAACTTTTTCCAGAAATTGAAGTTACATTTGTCAAGTATAACAAAAAGTCTAATATTTGTCGCATTCGTAGTAATGTTGCTATGTGTGAATTTGAGTTTCCGCTTAGTACTTTTACAGACAATATTATTTGCGTTACTTGTCCTAAGACAAAAGAAGTCGTAGATAAAACAAATGAAAAATATGAAAATGACAAACAATATTATCACTGGGTAGAAGACGGAGAAGATTGCTATAAGGCAAAACCAGATGTTATTGGACTTGGGTGGGTGTGGTACATTTCTCTTATGGCAGTAGCGACGATCTTTAATGGAGCTATTGGACTCTGGGCTCTTATTACAGTTGGTTTTGTAAAATGGAGAAAAAAGAAAATTAAGGAGGGATAAAAATGACAGGCAGAACTGAAAAAGAAATTGCGTCAACTAAAAGAATGCAAGGAAAATTGAAAGAACTTCCTAAAATCTTTTCTGAATTTTATTATTATATGTGTTCAACAAAATCTTATACAACAGTTGAAAGATATATTGCATATGTAAGGGAATTTGCAGAATTCTTGAATGATGGGGACATTCCAAATAACTTTTACAAGAGAGTTACTCCGCTAGATATTAACAAATATTTTGCGGCAATGAAGAATAAAGAAAGCGCACATGGGCATTATAATACAAGTGACAGCATTCGTGCGACAAAATGGTCTGCGCTGAATACTTTCTTTGGATTTCTTAAGAGTAATAACTATATTGCAAATAATCCAATGGAGAGAACGGAGCGTCCAAAAGTTCAAGATAGACCAGACGTTGCTTATTTGACAGAAGAAGAAATTCAGGCAATGCTGGACAATGTTAACAAACTTGCAAGCACAAAAATGAAAAACAGAGATCTGGCGATTATTATGCTTGGACTTACAACTGGACTTCGTGTCTCAGCCATTACGCAAATTGATATTAGCGATATTGATTTTAAAAATAATACCATTAAGGTAATTGAAAAAAGAGGAAAAACATGCAACATTCTTATTGGCGACAAGGTAAAAGAACAGATCGAATTGTGGCTTCAAGATAGAAAAAAATATTTTAGCATGACAGATTCCGATGCGCTGTTTATTTCTAGTTTTAAGAAAAGAATTACTAGAGATGGAATCAGGGTGATTCTAGAGAAATATAGCAAAGATGTTACAAATAAGCATGTTACTCCACATGTACTAAGGCATTCTTGCGCAACAAATCTATATGAGAAGACAGGAGATATTTATCTTTGTGCAACAGTGCTAAATCATAAAAATATTGCTACTACCATGAGATATGCAAGTATGTCTAAAGATAAAAAACAGAAAGCAGCAAATATTTTGAACGACATGATTTAATAACATTTGACAGGGATAATTTTGTACTGTACAATATAAAAGAAATGAAAAACTCACAAGGAGTGTGATTATGTGTTCTATAATGAGGAGGTTAAAATACAATTCATAAACGATTATAAGAGAAGTAGAGTCGTTAATGAAACTTCATTAACTGGAATGTTTAACAAGATATATAAATATGAAATACAAAATAAAAAAGATTGCAATAATTTTGCAATTGAAGAAATACTGGCCATGTATCGTTGCTTCAAAGCGAAATCTGTGCACGTGCTTGAGAATTACAATGTGTATTTAAAAAGCTATGCAGCGTTTTGTATGCATTATGGTTTTGGCATGGAAAACAATTACGCAAATATTAGTAAGGCCATGCTGCAAGAATGTCTTGATGAAAATATAATTAAACAAAAGTTCTTGACAAGGGAACAGTTTGACGAGGTAGAAGACGAATTATACAACTATACAGACAAGGCGTTGCTGGAGTTACTATGGGAAGGCATTAGTGGAAAAAGCATGGAAGATATTGTTTCGTTAAAGAGAAGTATGATAAGTGAAGACAAACAATATATTTGTTTTGAAGACGGACGAAAAGTAAAGTTATCTGCAAAATTGTATAATTATTTAGACAAGGCATTTGCAGAAAAAGAATATATGTGCTATGGGGTAACTGTTAGAGTTAAACAACTAATTGGAGATGATTGTTTATACAAGGAAATGGATAATGCGTATACAGTAGACTCTGATGATAAGTTTTTCCGTTGGGTATATAGAAGAATTCAGACATATAGGAAGCACGTAGGATTGCCATTGCTTACTATGAAGACAATTGCGGCGTCAGGGCTTTTATATAAAATTAAACAAGCAATGGAAAAGAATAATCTTGGGCTAAGAGAATTTTTATATACAGAGGAAGGCAAAGCATTGGCACAGCAATATGGATACAAGTTAAATTCATATGTTGATGTTATTGCCAACAAGTTTGCAAGTCTGGTGTAGGCCGTATTATTGCGGTCTATAATTTTCTTTTGTTCAACAATACAAAATTATAATTAAAAAGTAGTTGCCGAACATATGTTTTTATTGTATAATTTTTGTATAAGAGAGAAGCAAAGGTAAATTATTTTACATTACAAAAGGGGAGACATAATTTTATGGAAAAGAAAATTGTAAATGACTTACATAATCTAAATGGTAAGAATGGGGAAATAACAATACATCATGATTGGTATGGAAATCAAAAAATTAGGGGAATTTTCCATATTATTGATGATGGAGAAAGGATTGGTGTTAAATTGAAAGATAATGAAATCTTTTTATGGAACAATGAAATTACAAACATTGAGGTAAGTGGAAATTACGCAATGATCAAAGGGGAGTCCATGCAAATTAAAATCGAAATATAAAATTTTTCGCTCTCTGATAAAAAGCTTGACAAGACACAATTATTATAGTATAATGCAATCGTAATGAGATGTAATACAAAATTATAGTCTTTTCAATTGTTAAGAAAGGGGGATGAATAATGAATGAAATCAGAGAGCGTCAATGTTCAATGCCAGAAATGTGGAACAATTTTTCAGGTTGATGAACGAAATAATTATATTGAGTATTTATATATACAAGCGAAATGTCCATGCTGTGAGCACGAAAATGATATGTTGAATATAGGGAAAGACATTTTAGATAAATACACATATTATAATGTGGTCATGGATGAAAGATATTATAGGTATTAATTTTTATTTTATTAAACAATACAAAATTATAGGAAAAGGAGACTAATAAGACATGGCAAACAAACTTTTTGAACTTCCACAAACCAAGGGAACCTTTCAGGTTAGAGGAATTGTAAGCGGAGTAGAGAAGGATAACTTCTATACAGAAAAGAAGACCAAGACAGGCAAGGATTTCCGTATGGTTAACTTTGGCGTAGAATATGAAGACAAGAAGACAATTTATCCTTCGCTTAATGGTATGCCGCGCGATAAGGTATATTTTAGTAAGAAGGATGAAGATGGCAAGACTGACGTTAAGGCCGTTGCTTGGGAGGATAGAATTAAGAATGCACCAGAGGGATATCGTATGATTGGTGTACTGACTGGGCTTAAGAAAGTTCCGGGCGATAATGGAAAGCTCAAGAATGACAATCATTATAGAACAGAATATGATGCATGTGAATATATTAATGAGAATCTTAATGATGGTGATTCCGTTTTTGTTAAAGGGAATCTAGAATTTGGCAGTTATACTAACAAAGATGGAGAAGTCTCTCGTACCACAAAGTTTGTTCCAACACAGGTTTCTCTATGTCAGAAAGATATTGACTTTGATGCGGAGGACTATGCTCCCGCTCATGATTTTACGCAGACGATTGTTTTTGTTGGTATTGATCAGGAAAGAGAAAACGACAAACCAACCGGTCGATTCGTAGTTGATGCAAAGATCGTGAATTATAACTCTATTGAGTCTGCTGAATTTATTATTGAAGATGCAAAGCTCGCAAAGCAGATGCGTAGTGGGCTAAAGCCTTATAATTCCATTCAGGTTCATGGACACATCAATGTTGTTAATAATGTTGAAGACGTGAATGATGAGGAAGATGATGATTGCTGGGGCGAATCTAATGATATGGACAATAAGAGAGTTTTTGCACCGACTCATCGAGAACTTATTATTACAGGCGCAAAGCCATCAACTATTGACAAAGACACATATACTGAAAAGGCAATTGATGAGGCAATTAAGAAGGTAAATGCATCAAAGAAAGCAGAACAGGATTTCACAGGGAAGACAGAGTCAACATCTAACGTAGATGATGATTGGGGCGACGATGCATCTGATGATGAAGATGAGCCATGGTAAGCAAATGCGTTTAGAGGAGATTAATTTCTCCTCTATACAATATAAAATTATATATAAAGGAGATTGATATAAATGGCAAGAGCAAGAAGAGCAGCAACAGTACAAAAGAAATTACATATGATTTGTTATGGACAACCTTTTACTGGAAAGAGCACATTTGCATCACAGTTGGCATATATGCACAATGAAGATGGAAATCCTATGAAAGTTCTATATATCGACGCCGAGAGTGGTTCAATTGATAATTATCTAGACACCATGGAAGCTAATGGTGTAGATCTTGGCAATATTTTTATTGTCTATACACAGAGCCTTGGAGAAGTTCTAGATTATATTGATAAGGTAAAAAATAACGAAGACTTTTATGAGCTTGACGAAGATGGCATGGAAACTGATGAGATTGTAACAGACGCACAAGGCAATCCATTTAGGGCTGATGCAATTGTAGTTGATGGCGTCAGTGTTCTTTATACTGCAGCGCAACAGGGGCTACTTGAGTTTTCTAAGAAACGTGCAAGAGTTAAGGCAAACAATAAAGATCTTGTTGGTGACGAGAAGCTAGTAGCTATTGAGGGCGCATCACTAGAAATTAAAGATTGGGGATCTCTCAAGTATAAGGGAGCTAACCTTTGTCTATCCCTTCTAGGTACTGGCGTACATAGCATTATTACCTGTCGAGAAGAAGACGAAAAGATTTCTATTAAGGATTCTGATGGCAAGATTTCAAGTGTTGCAACTGGTAAGAAGATTCCTGCAGGATTTAAGACAGATCTAAATTACAACATGCACACTGTCATTCGTTTTTATAAGGATGAGAATGGTGAAATTTGTGCGGATGTTGAGAAGGATAGAACTGGCGTACATCCCGATGAAACTCTAATTGATCCTCAGCTTCTTGATTGGCAAGTTGTTATTGATAAGTCAAAGGGTAAACAGAAGTTTGTTCTCCATAATAGTCTAGACACAGCAGTAGAAACTGAGCAAGAAATTTATAGTGCAGAAGTTATGAGCAATGCAACTAAATCTTTTAGTAAGTCAGAAATGGAAAAGATTAAGCAGAAAACTGATGCAAAAGATGCTTCTAATGATGTAACTGAACTTCAAGCTAAGATTAAGGCTATTATTGGTAAGCTAGATCCAGTAGCTAAGAGCGACATGAAAGCCGCTTTAAAAAAGAAAGGACTTCCTGTAGTAATTAGTAAGGTTACAGACATTGCTATTCTAAATCAGATTCTTGAAGTAGTTTCACAGTAAGGAGACATAACAAATGAGCGCCACTTTAATTAGAAAATGCGCGTTCTGTGGGGAAGATATTGTTTTGACAAAGAATGATATGCATATGGTTTCTTACAAACAGAAAAGCTATCATACTGAATGTTTTAAAACAATGTGTAATGGGCGAGTACTAAAAAACAACAGGTACTCGTCCATTTATTCGGACGCCTTGCAGAATTTAGATCAACTAGAATCAGAAGCAAAAAAGAAATTAATGCATCGTTTTGTGCAAGACGAATTTAATGAGTATTTAATTGTACATTATGATGTTGGGGCATTAAGTCGTCGTTTTTGGTCAATTATTGCAGATATTCAATCTGGAAAATATAATGGAAGACGGTGCAAGCCAATTGAATTAAAAACATTGTTTGATATGTGGAAGGACTATCAGAAAGAACTAGACAAAACGAATGCATGGAACAAGCATCATGGCAAGGTGATTGACGGAGAGGTAAGAGTTAACTATGATCTTGCTATTTTAATGAGCAATTATGTAAAATATTCAAAAGCCAAGGAAAAAGCAAAGAAAGAAGCAGAAGAGAAAGAGAAACAAAATCGCGTTAAAAAGAGTGTAAACATTGATTATAGCAAAATTAAAGCAGTTGAACAGAATGATGGATTAGGGGATATTAGCGATCTTTTGGAAGACTTAATTTGATAGGAAGTGAAAATATGGAACTTGAATTAACTAATAGCCAGTCCGAAATGCTGGTAGTTGGATCATTTTATAAAGAGCCAACATTATATCTAACATATGGAACCTCAATTGTCCCAAAATATGATTTTTCGGACAAGGCATGTGAGTTTTTTTATCAGTTATTTTCTGATTATTATGTTTCATATTCTGAAGATTTTACCGAATTGAAAATTAATACGTTTTGTAGCATGTCTAAAGAGCGTTTTAAACAATATAGACAGTATGGTGGATATAAGACAATTAAAGAATTAATGGCAATGAGCGACCCTCATGATATTAAGAATTATCTTTCAATATTTAAAAAGTTTTCATTGCTAAGGGCTTTTAATGAGACTGGATATGATGTATCAAAAATTTTGGCAATTAAGAATTTCAATGCATTAACGCCAGATGATATTTGTAGAATTGTTCGTGGCCGAATTGATAAGGTAGCTAATAAAGTACAAGCAATTGATGAACCTGTTGTTCTTACAGAAAACGCAGTTTCATGCATTGATCAATTCCTATGCATGCCATCTATGGGCGTTGCTGGGCCATGGCCATATCTTCAGAAGTATTATAGAGGATTGCTTCCCGGAAACGTTTTGATGACAGGAGCTTTGAGCAATAGCGGTAAGGGTAGAAATCTCGTTTATCTTATCGCATATCTAGTCCTTGTTCAAAAGCAAAAAATTCTATTGCTTGCAAACGAAATGTCGGCAGAGAGCATTAAATTGAATTTCTTAGTTACATGCATTAATTCTCCAGAGATTCAAGAGCTACATGGAATTAAAGATATTTATAAACCAGAAAGAGAAATTGCACTCGGATCATATAAAGACGATAACGGAAAGTACATCTATAGACAGATGGATGATAATGGCGTGTACACAGAAGATGAAGAGTCTTATAAAAAGAGAATTTATGAAACCTCTTCTGAATATCGTAAGGTGCAACGAATTATGCAATGGGTTGAATCTGAAAGTAGTGGCAAATTCTTGTTTAAGAACATCGGCTCTTGCTATGAAGATGAAGTACTTGAAATGGAAATTAAAAAAGCCAATACAATTTACAAATGTGATGGTGTAGCATACGATACACTCAAATGTTCTGGACTTGAGGACTTTGCCAAGTTAGCTGCAACTGCTACAAAAATTACAGAGTGGATCCATGAAACAAAAATGTATTGTATTTGCACCTTCCAGCTTACAGATTCTGCGCATGATATCCCTATTGAAAACTTAAATTCTCAGGAGATCGCAAGTTCAAAAAGAATGATGCATGTTACTGACCAAATGCAAATGTGGAAGCATTTATCAGCAGATGATAAGCAAAACTATGTGTATGTCTGTGAAGATGATACTTGGGGAGAGCCAATAGAACATGATTTAAGATATGATAAAAATTATGTTGGATTAAGAATTGTAAAAAACAGAGTTGGTTCTAAGAATGATTTGATCTGCTTTGAAGTAGATATGGACGGAAATGTTTGGAAAGAAATTGGTGTGCTTAAGAAGAAAATGTAAAGCCAACAAGGGTGAGATTCTTGGACGTAGTCCTAAGATTGATAGTATTAATTAAATAATATTTAGCAATGCATTGATTTAATTGTACATAAACTCCCACCTATATAGTGGGAGTTATTTTTTTATATAAAAGTCGCCAAATTATTAACTGTAGTTTGTACAACTTGCTATATTGACAAACCGTAGAAATGCGATATACTGGCTATAGTACAAAATTATAGTACATTAAGGCAACAAATTTATAAAGGAGCAATTAACAAATGTCAAATGAATATAAGGATTGGCTCAACGATCAAAAAGAGCAAAATAAAGTAATTTTTAATCTGCTTCGAAGTGGAAAACATCCATTTGTTAGTTTGGAAGAACTAGAATTTTTTATCCATTGTATTAACGATTTTGGTATTAATGGGTTGATTATTCAGCAAAGTCATGTTAATAATGGATTTTATCTTGGTGTTGATAACGCAACTATTAATAAGTGGATGGAAAAAGATTCGATGAATATTAGAGATTGCCACAAATGTGTCTACGAAGTCGGATGCAATGGCAATCCAGTAGGATGCACATCTTATAAGAGAGATGCGCCAGATGGAGGATGTTATTAAAATGAGTTTTGATAATCGGGTTGTGATTGTAAGTAATTATGCAACTGAAGCACTTAATAATGAACTGAGCTATTGGGGTGATCGTGGATTTAAGCTAGTCTCTACTGAAATGGCAGCGAATACATATGGCGTTACAGTTATGTATCTATTTTTTACAAAAGAGGTGTAAAATCAATGGATAAATGCGGGACATGCAAGCATTATATTGGTTGTGGAGATTGGAATTTATGCTGTGACATTCCACATCCGACTCCTAAAGAAAAAGAAATGGGGATGACTTTTATATTTGGGCATTTGTGTTATGAGGACACAAGTGCTTGTGACATGTATGAGCCGAAAGGAGCAAACTATGTTAATGAAAATTGCACATCATAATGATGGAAAGGAAAAGTTTCAGTCACATACTTGTTGTTTATTTAATGATTCTGATAGATACCATAATTTTGACTTAACAAATATTTATGGATATGGCGAAACAAAAGAAGAAGCTATAGAAAACCTAAAGAAAGAACTTGCATATTATTTTGACGAGATTCATGTGCTAGAAGAGATGCTTTATGAAACAGATGTGCTCGATAATGATGTTGTTGAAGTTGATTGTTTAGGGAGAAAGATTTGAGGAGGACTAAATAAATGAGGCCAATTGATGCGGATGTGGTAAATCAAGTAATCATATTTGATAAAGATAATGAAAATATGAATGTTGCTGCCGTTAGAGAATACTGCTTCAAGCAGAAAGCGTTTCTTGATAAGTTTCCTACAATAGAGACTGTTCCTATCGCTGAACTTAAAGCGCTACGTTATTACCTTTATGCAAATGATTTAATTTTTATGAATGGATTAAGGAAATTAAACGAACTAATAGAAAAATATGAGACAAAGGAGAATAAAAAAAATGATGATATGTGGTGAAGATAGAATTTGTGCTCTCTGTGATGACAGTTGTCCTTCATATATTGAAGTAGTACCAGTAAAAGAACTTGAAAAAACTAAAGAAGCAATAAGCAACCTTATTTATAAAGCATTCGATGATATTTATTGTGATAACTGTCGATATGATGATACGGATAATTTTTATTATCATTGCGAAGATTGTCATAGAAAGGCAATGAATTGGAGTGTGGCGCGTTCGGCATGCGATGATTTAGCAGAGAGGATTATGAGTCTTAATAACTAAAGCTTGATAAATATAAGGCTTACGATCATGCGGTTTTGACTGGGTAGACAATTGATACTCATAAAGTAGATGATTTTAAAATCTGTGAATTATATTCGGAGGATTTATGGTAATGACTAGAAAAGAAATGGAATCTATGAATCTCACATGGTGGCAAAAAGAAGATTTGCTTGACCTCCTTAGGAAGTATCCTGAAATAGAATTAGCAACTCGTGAACAGTTAGAAAAATTTAAACAGGAGAAATATTGGGAAGCTCAAGGATTAATTGAAGAAGCTGAGAGAATTGAGGCAGAAGGTGATGTAATTCAATTGTATATTCAATATTTTGTGGAGGAATGAGAATGGTAGAAGGGATAACTATATTAAATAAAACGGCTATTACTGGTTTGCCCACGTGGGTATCAGTATTGGCATTCATAATATTTGTTACTGGATTAATTGTATTTGCTGTGTCTATGATCCTTGATGGGCCGGTTTGGATAACTACATCTTCTCTTATTATTAGTTTATCTATTATGGTTACTTGTGGAATTTTAAAATGTATTATTAAAACTGGTGAATATCGGTATGAGTGTATTATTAATGATTCTGTGCCTTATAACGAAGTAGCTGAGAATTATAAAATTATAGAGCAACGTGGTGACATTTGGGTATTGGAGGATAAATAATAACTAAGGATTTTAAGTGAATAAAATGAAATATTTGATTGATGAACAGACAGGTTGTAAAATGTGTGAGCCAAATTGTGTAGATGAATGGTTACAATTTATATGGGACATTGGTTGCGATTATGATGGGTATCATGATGCGAATAACCTAAAGCCGCTTATTGATGAATTGGTCGATGCATCTATTCAAGCGAGAGAATGCTTGCATAAAGGAGAATTGTTTGCGAAAGAAATGATGACTGAGCATATTAATAAAGAAAAATGCACCAAATGTACATATCATGATGCTTTTTGGGATGGTTCAGGATGTAACTTGCTAAATCATATGGAGTCTTGTAAGTTTGAACACAAGGATCATTCAGATGGATCATTACTATTTGCAAGTTTGGAGGAGATTATAGATGCGGCTGATTGATGCTGACGAGACTCTAAGTAGTTTATCGAATGATCTGCCATACAAAGGCAGTGTCAGGCGAGTGTTGATGCAAGCGCCAACTGTAGATGGAGTGCATGCACATTGGATTCATCACCCGGACAATCTATTTCCGACAGAAAGTACAATGGAATGTTCACATTGTCATGAAGAGGAAACTGTTTTTATCTCGAATGATAATTATTGTCCAAATTGTGGAGCCAAGATGGATAAATTTGATACTTGACAAACAGAAATTATTGTGATATAATCCAAGCATAGTTGAAAGAAGTCAATATGTGATTCAAAAAAACGAAAAAAGCTATTGACAAACAGAAAAACATATGGTATAATTCAAGCATAAGTCAAAAGACAATACAAAATTATTTAAAAAAGAAAGGACAAAAGAAAAAATGGCTATTCAGTATTATAGCAACCCAAACACGAAGGAAACGTTCGCTGTTCTAAGAGGAACTGAGCTTGATGCAATTAATAAGATTGACAAGTTTCTCAATGAGTTTGACTGTTATATGATTCGTGAGAAGTACATGATGCCTAAGCAGTTTAAGGTTAAGGTCAAGCTTGCGAAAGGCGATGTGTACGACGAGGAGAAGGGCAAGATGCTTGCAAAGGAAAAGCTTATGAAGAAGTATTATAGTGCTTTTGATAAGCGCATTGATATGTTTAGAGCAGATCTGATTGCACTAAATAGTCGTGTATTTGAAACTCCAGTAGAAATTCTTGAAAATACCCATTGACAATATGAAATTATTGTGGTATAATCCAGAATGTAGTCAAGAGAGAGCCAACTTGATTGATTGAGCCGCTTGAATACATAAAAAGAAAAAACCACAAGATGCACTTGACATATGACAAGTAATGTGGTAATATGTAAGCACGCTAGACAGTACAAAATTATAGTTAATAATTAAAAATCACTAAAAGGAGATTATGAATTATGGCAACGAAGGAACAGATGACGGTACATCGTGCGCTTGCAGAACTTAAGGTTATTGATTCACGCATCAATAATGCAATTTGTTCTGGTACGTTTGTGATTGCGAATAAGCATTCTAATGAGAAGATCCATGGAGTGACTATTAATGAGTTCAAGAACAGCATGAAGTCAGATTTCCAGAAGGTGTCTGATCTGATTGCAAGACGTAATGCAATCAAGAATGCGGTTGTTGCATCTAATGCAGTAACGAAGGTTAAGGTTGGTGACAACGAATACACAGTTGCTACTGCAATTGAGATGAAGAACCATGGGATGGAGTTTAAGAACACATTCAAGAAGTGTCTTGAAGCTCAGTATGCTGTAGCAAAGAATGAGCTTGATAAGAACAGCGGTGATCCTCTTGAGAAGAGAGCAGAGAATTATGTTCTTAGTGTCATTCAGGCACAGCCGAAGGATTCTAAGATGGCTGTTGATTCGGAAGCGATGAAGAATCTTCGTGCTCAGTACATCAAGGATAACACTTATGACATCATTGATCCTATTGGTGTCAAGGATGCCATTGAGCAGCTTGACAACGAGATTTCTAGTTTCATTACTGAAGTTGATGCGGCACTTTCGGTTAGTAACGCACTGACTGTGCTTGATATCGAGTATTAAGCAGCTAACTTGCTGCCATTCGAAAACCTAGAACGGACTTGCTTCGATGGTTTTGACCGATACATTGATGTGAAATAATAAAAAAATTGGTCTTCAACAATATTTTTACTAATGCTAATAGTACAGTAAAAAAGATCTAATATATGACTTGACTTAAAATTGATTAAAATTAAGATGTACATATATTTTCTGACTGTAAAGCTTAAAGTTTAAATATCAATGTTCAGAGATCAATGTTCAAAGATTATTTTTTCGTCAAAGTTTAAGTCTTAAAGTTGTAAAGAGGGCTTTTAGATAATTATTAATTAAAATTGTGTGCCCACAAAGTTTTACAAAATCCTTGGGCAATGGTTTGGTTTCAAGTTCAATGGCCATAGGTTATCCACAAGGCTGAATGGTAGCAATACTTGTACGAAAATATGCTAATGTGAAATAGACAGAATTTTGAGTACTAGCAGAGCTGGGCATCTCTGAAAACTGCCCATTGATATGCAGGTGTGCTGGAATTGGAATACAGAACAGACTTAAAATCTGTCGCCCAGATGGGATTGAGGGATCGTGGCCCTTCACCTGCACCACGCGAACAAATGGAATGCGTTAAGTAATGTGTGGCTGGCTGACCTAAGAGTCAAATATGCAAGCGTAATTCAGTTGGATAGAGTGCCTCGCTACGAACGAGGAAGACATGGGTTCAAATCCTATCGTTTGCATTCTTTAATATGCCCGAATGATGGAATTGGTAGACATGCAGCTCTCAAAAAGCTGTGCCGCAAGGCGTGTGAGATCGTAGCTCACTTCGGGCACCACAGGTCTTTGTGGCAACTGTACGACCTATATAAACTACTAAAGTTGCAACATATTGCTGGCGGGAGGTAGGTATCTCAAGCGGCCTCATAAGTCGTTTTAATCTGGTTCAATTCCAGAGCTTCAGCGACCAAATAAATATGGGCAGGTAGCGAATCGGCAAACGCGGCGGACTGTAAATCCGTTCCTTCGGGGTAGTGGGCTCGACACCCACCCTGCCCACCAAATGATGGTGAGTAGCGTACAATGTCAGATTTGAGTGAAGATAGAACCAGTAACTTCTAAGTCTGTTAGGGGTCATACGCGGCCTCGCTCGCTATCATTACCAAGGGATAAGTTGCTTAAACTGTTCGAACGAACCCTACAAATCGGCAGAAACGGTGACAGCTCGGAAAGACGGCAAATTAATATGCTCCGCTAGCTCAATTGGTCAGAGCACCCGACTTCGCTGCATGGTGTAATAGTAACACTGCTTAACCGCGGATTAAGAGATGTAAGGGCAGGACTTACTGCAGCGGCCAATAATCGGGAGGTTCCAAGTTCGATGCTTGGGCGGAGCACCAAATATTATCGTATAGCTTAATGGGAAAGCGCCCTCACTATCAGAGGGAGATACTTGTTCGATTCAAGTTGCGTTAGAAAAATGTGGATGCTATGCACGTCGCGCGCCGCCACCAAACAAAGCATAGCTGGCGCTGTGGAAAGACACAGAGATCTGCAGGAGTCCCATAGTGGTCGATTGGAGCGGTTTTGTAAGCCGCCAGCTTTGCTCACGTCGGTTCGAATCCGACCTCCTGCTCCACATTACTAGCTATCGCTGCTTGTAGTTAGTGAGTTGTTTTAGAAGCAGTAAACCCACAAGTATGGTGGGCGGCACACCAGTAGTCGTTAAGGGCGAGATCAAGCTGAACTGGTACATTATATGCAAGTAAGGAAGAATTGGTCTTCTCTCATTTAACAAAGCTGAGATACAAAAAGATCGCTACTTTGGAAACGTTCGCTTTGGGGAAATGTGTGTTCGAATCGCACTACTTGCTCCAGCGAGGTAACTTCACTTCCATCACGTAGCACAGCGGATAGCAAATAGTGAAAGAGATATGTGCACCTAGGCTCTTGTTTGAATTATTTGGTTATGATAAAGAAGGATTGGAAACCTCGCTTTATGAGAGCGTAACTCAGTTGGTAGAGTTTTATAGCGTGAAGGGATATGCTATTGAATACCCTTAGTCGCCAGTTCGAGTCTGGCCGCTCTCATTAACATATAGATTAGGAGAAATAGTTATGGCAATTAAAATAATTAGCAAAGGAAAAAATTTCGATAATCCTATATTTACCCAGCGATGTCCTAAATGCGATTGCGTATTTACCTATCAGAATGAAGATGCTCACAGGGAGCCTACTGGCAGGTATTACAAAGATTTTGAAGATTATTTTATTAAAATGGACGATTGCGACAGACAAGAAATTGCAGTATCTGTTGAATGTCCTTGGTGTCATAAAAAGATTCATATAAAGGATGAATATAAAAAGATATGAAAGATTACAGTGTAATTGCTCAATTTTAATGGAGTATTATGAATTGGCATGCAATAAAATTTATGGATGAATGTTATCGTCCGACAAGTTAATGGGTTCTTGTCGAAGATAAAAACCCTTATTTGATATAACTAGTATGGGTCTGTAATTCAATAGTAGAATATACGCCTTTTAAGCGTACTACGGACGGAGCGTAACCGCCCAGACCCACCATTTATTCTCTGTAATTTAGTCCACTTGACTCCGGTACAATCTTCTGCTCTGTTACCTGTTTATGCAGGTTAGATGAATAAAGGCAGAGCTATTTATGGCTGGTGGGAGGTTGGCATCTCAACTTGGCTCATAATCAAGCTCAATTCAGTTCGATTCTGAAGCTCAGCAACCAAATAGCGGATTAGTGTAATAGTAGCACGACAGACTTTGGATCTGTAGGTAGGGGGGTAGAACCTCTATCCGCTGCCATATAAAACAATAAACTAGGAGGAACAAACAATGAATACAAGAACCAAACTACATTACGAGAACCGCATTGCAAAGCTTAAGGCCAAGGGCGAAGTGATGAATGACAAGCTTATCAAGAAGGCACAGCGGCAGATGAACAAGCTGTAACAAAAGTCAATCCCAATTTAAATAGGAACAAAGAGCGCCGTTGGTAGGCATACGGCATATAAACCGCCTACTTGCAACAATTGGTGACGGCCTCACCTAAAACAGCCGGTCGCTACTGCTCAATTGCGGCTCCTATAAATATGCGGGTATAATGTAGTGGTAACATATGACCCCTCCAAGGTCAGATGGCGAGTTCAAATCTCGTTGCCCGCTCCAAAAGACGCCGATTGGGAAGCCTGCTTTATTGTTAAGTGGAAGGATGATAAAAACCTTCCCGCTAACTTGCACACCCAATGCAAGGAATGTGCTTGAGTCTTGGTGCATTGAAAGTCGGATATGGTGCACAATTACAAACTGGCGTTGACTGCATTGCAGCAGCGACCACGAGATGTGGGAGCCTAGCAAAAACTAGGCTCCTTTTTTGTACATATTGTATACTTGACAAATGGCAAGGATGTGATATTATATACTCGTAAAACGACAGTACAAAATTATAGGAGAGAGAAAATAACGTGGACAGAATTAAGAAACTATTGATTATTCTAACATTAGTTACTCTAATCTTGCTATCAATACCCGTCAATAAAGAGAGTAACGATGCTATTCCAGCAGCTCCTGAAGCAACGGAACTTGTTGATGAAGAGACGCTAGAAGAAATATTTATTATGGAACCAGAAGATGAGATTGTTACGACAGAGGAAGAGCAATCCGCCGTAGTTGATGAGGTTGTTGAAGAACAGCCAGAACTGCTTTCTGCTCCGCAACCGCAATATTCAGATAACGATTTAATGCTTCTGGCAAAAGTGATTTACGCCGAGGCAGGTAGTGAGTTCCTTTCTGATGAGTGGAAGATGTGTGTTGGTGAAGTTGTGTTGAACCGTGTAGCTTCACCAGAATTCCCGAATACAATTTACGATGTTGTTTATCAGCAAGGACAGTATCAAGGAGCTAGAAGTGGCTACATTGCAAGGTTAACGCCGAGTGAACGATGCATTAATATTGCGAGACGACTGCTAGACGGAGAAAGGCTTATGGAACCCTCTGTTGTGTTTCAGGCTAATTTTAAACAAGGCAGCGGAGTCTGCAAGGCTTTATATGATAGCCATCTTGGATGGACATATTTTTGCTATTCTAGTAATATGAGTTTGTATTAAGGGGAAGGTTAAATGAGATACATAAAAATGAGTGTATTAGCTGATAAGCTGAATGCACGTGGCGGAGAACAAATTAGCAAAAATCTAGTTAATTACTGGTTTAGCACACTAGGTTACGATGTTAATCTAGAGCAAGCGGAAGATAACAAAAATACAAATAACAACAAAGGAGAAGAAAAACAATGAACAACAATGACATGTCAACAGCTCTACGCAATCAGATTGAGACTATTCGCCGCAAGAGATGGTGCTCCGAAAATGAATGTAGAAAATGCAAGAATTCCTTTTGGTGCAATATGTGTCGGCTACTAGCTTCTGCGGCAAACCATATTGATGATATGAATGAGCAGCTTCGTGCACAGGAGCAAATGGCAAAGGATACTTGTGATCTACTTACACGTCAGCTATTGGAAGCAACAAATACGGCAGATGCCATGCGAGAAGACGTTGTTGATCTGGCTAATGATCTTCAGCTCGGACACGTTTGCGAGACTTGTATCCGGAGAGAAAATTGTCTCAAGAACAAGACGGGTTGGATGTCAAACAAGCAGTGTGTTGATTGGGAATATAAGAAGTTTGTTATTGATTCGAGGAACAACTAATGGATGATCCAAAACCTTGTCCTTTTTGTGGCGATGCTCCTGTAATGCATAAGACAGGATATGGCGCTGTTTATATTAAATGTGTACAATGCGGAGTGACCACTATGTTTTATCCAGACGTAGAAACTGCTATTAAAAAATGGAATAATAGAATCAATTATTGACAATACGAAATTATAGTGTTACAATTATTCATGGTAGAAACATAAAAAAGGAGTTGTAACACTATGAAAATGAAAAAATACGTAATTATATACAAAGACAAGGGCAAACACAAATGGGCTGAGTCAGACAGCCTAGAAATCCTACAGAGTATTTTTAGTAAATGTAGTTGGATTAAAGAATACAAAATTATTGACACATCAAATTTTAAGGAGGCAATGGATGAAAGATGGATTACAACAATCTAGATAAGCAGTCCTATGAAAAGGGCTATAAAGATGGTAAGCAAGATGCAGCATACGAGATTATTACTCAAATGAGATATATTAATTATAATATGATTGGATCACTTGGATATGAAAATGTAGAGGATTATCCTGATTATTTGATGGCGTTTCTTGACGGCATTGCAAAGAAATATAATGTAGAAGAAGACGAGGTGCATTAATTATGATTTACCTAGATAACGCTGCTACATCTCCAATTTGTGAAGCCGCAAAGAATATTATCCTTGACAATCTTGACGAATATTACAATCCAAACAGTTCATATGAGGATGCTCGTGAAGTAAAGATTAATGTCGAGGAAGCACGTGAAAAGATTGCAGACCTAATTGGAGCACAGCCGAATGAAATCTATTTTACTTCTGGCGGCTCTGAATCAGACACGTGGGTAACATCAAATGGAATTGTACTTGCTTCTAATATTGAACATCATGCTATGTGCCCACATTATAAATTTAATGTAGACTATCAGGGACTTGTTGACTGTGAAAAGTTTGAAAAGCGTGTGCACGAGCTACTGAATGATGCCTTTTGTGTTTATCCAACTATTGCTTCGTGCATGCTAGTAAACAATGAGCTTGGAGCTATTGAACCTATTCAAAAGCTCGCTGAAATTGCGCATGATAATATGCTGCGATTCCACACAGATGCGGTTCAGGCGATTCCTCACATGAGAATCAATGTAAAAGAGCTTGGAGTTGATATGCTATCATGCTCTGCTCATAAGTTTGGTGGAGTTAAAGGCTGTGGTTTCCTGTATGTCAAAAATGATGTTTATATGCGTCCACTAATTAATGGTGGTAGTCAAGAGCAAGGCGCTCGTGGAGGTACAACTAATGTTCTTGGTGTTCTAGCAATGGCCGCTGCACTTGAAGATACAGTTAAAAACATGGATAAAAACAATGCAAAAATTAAGCATTTATCCGATAAAATGAAGAGCAACATGCTAAATGTAAAAGGTGTCATTATGAATGGCCCAACTGATAAAAAGAAGCATCTAGACGGCATTTTGAACTTCAGAATTGAAGGTGTGCGTGGCGCAGATGTTGTAGCTATGGCTGATGAATTTGGAATTGCTATTAGTGCTGGATCTGCTTGCAACGAAGGAAATGCTGAACCTAGTCATGTGCTAAAAGCGATTGGGCTAACTGACGAGGAAGCGCTAAGTAGCATCCGTATATCAATTGGAAGAAATAATACTGAAGCAGAAATTGATTATGTATGTGAAATGCTTCCGAAGATTATTGAGAGATTGAGATTATTTAATATATAAAACTACAGAAAGGATTTAATAAAATGATTATTAATGACAAGAGAGCTCTTGCTTATATAGTAGCTATTGACGAAATTAAGCCAATTGAAGGCTATGATAGAGTTGAGTATGCAAGAACTAATGGTTGGTGGGTTGTTATTGGCAAAGCCGATAATCTACAGGTCGGAGATAAGTGCATATACTTTGAGGTTGATAGCAAGGTTAATGCAGCAGATGAAAGATTTGCATTTCTTGAAAAACGTAATTATAAAATTAAAACGCAGCGTATGTGTAAGGTAATCTCTCAGGGGCTACTTATGCCACTAAGTATTTTTCCAGAGCTTGGAGATGCAGATGTTAATACTGATGTAACAGACAAGCTTAAAGTTACTTATGCAGTTGAGGAAGACAATGCTCGTAAGGGCAATGGAGATCCTAATGCAAAGTATAAGTCTATGGCTGCTCGTCACCAGAAGATTTTTAAGCAGAAGTGGGCACGTTGGATGATGCGCCGTTCTTGGGGGCGTAAGGTTATGTTTTTCTTCTTCGGCAAGAAGAAGGATAATCCTCGTGGTTTCCCGTCATTTGTTTCAAAGACAGATGAAGAACGTGTAGAAAATCAGCCTTGGCGTATTGGTGATGGCAAGACTTATATTGCCACAGAAAAGCTAGATGGCACTTCTTGTACTTATGCACTTGAACGAAAAGGACGCAATAAGTTTGAATTTTATGTTTGTTCTCACAATGTAAGACAGCAGGACGAGAAGCAAGAGTGTTACCATGACCACAACATCTATTGGGATTTGGCGTTCAAGTACAATATCGAACAGCATTTGAAGGATGTCCTGAATCAATTTCCTAAGCTTAAATGGGTATGTATTCAAGGTGAGGGAGTAGGTTTTGTTCAGGGAAATCCTCTAAAGCTCAAGGAAGATGATTTATATGTTTTCAACTTTAAAGATTCTGAAAGGGGAAGATATAATTCTATTATTGGTAGAGCTATTATTGAAAAGATGGGCATGAAATGGGTTCCCATTCTTGGAAAAGTTCAAATGCCAGACACTATGGAGGAACTTAAGGCGCTTGCAATTGGCAAGTCCAAGGTGAATCCAGATGTAATGCGTGAAGGTATTGTGTACCGTTCTTTGGATGGTAGTGATAGTTTCAAAAATGTCAGCCGCGAGTATTTGCTAAAACATAATAATTAAAGGAGAATTAGATGAAGGATTGTATTGAATTAATTATTGGAATTATCATCTTGTGCATTATTAAACCTATCATTATCTTCGGTGCTGGTTGGTTTGGCGGCTGGATTCTAATGAATATTGTTGGTGGCGCAGTTGCAACTGGACTGAATACTTTGTTTGAAACTACTAGATTTACGCCAGACATAATTCCTATTGTGTGTGGTACATTAGCGGTTATTGGAAACTTTTTTAAGACGACTGTAAGTAAAGAGTGAGAATAAAATGAACTATCATTCAGATAATTGGATAATGGACGGTGTTCGAGAGCATTATAACGAAGCTCTCGAATACTTTCCAGAGGATAGAATTGTTGGAATCTTCTATCAAGGTAGTGGTAATTATGGACTTGATTATGAAGAGTCAGATGTTGATACTAAACTTATTGTAGCGCCGACATTTAAGGATATTGCAATGAACAAAAATCCCGTTAGTACAACTCATATTCGAACCAATGATGAGCATACAGATTGGAAGGATATTAGACTTTATATCCAGACATTTAGGAAGCAAAATTTGAACTTCTTAGAAATCTTGTTCACTCCTTACAAAATCATCAATCACATGTATGAAAATCAATGGAATAGACTTATTGACGCCAGAGAAGATATTGCACATTATTCTCCAGTTCAAGCCATTAAGTCCATGCGAGGTATTGCTAAAGAAAAGTATTTTGCAATGGAGCATCATTATCCATCTCGTATGAAATGGATTAATAAGTTTGGATATGATCCGAAACAACTACATCATCTATTGCGAGTAGAGGAGTATATTGCAAGATATATCAATCATGTGCCATATGAAAAATGTTTGATTCCTGAAAGTCCAGAATATTTAGTAGAGGTCAAGAAAGGCTTATATAATCTAGAAGACGCACGAGCACACGCTAATGACGCGATCGACCATATTGATTTACTATGTAATGATTTCTTAAAAAATGAATACACAGTGGATGCAAAAATTGATGAGCTGTTAAATAGCGTACAGTACGAGATTATGAAGATTGCAATTAAGAAAGAGATCGGTGATGAAAATGAATAGACCAACTTTGATATTACTTGTCGGGCCACCCGGCGCAGGAAAGACTACATATGCTGAAAAATATATCTCACAGCATGATAATACAGTTTATTTAAGCTCAGATGAAATCCGCAAAGAAATGTGGGGAAATGAAGCTATTCAGGGCGATAACAGTGAAATATTTAGTAGAATGCAGGCTAGGGCAGTTGATGGTTTGAATTTCGGCTATGATGTCATTTATGACGCAACAAATATGACACGCAAGGATAGAGCAGGAATCATTTCAGTTTGTCCAAAGGTTGCTAAGATCGAATGTCATATTATCTGGGCCACAATTGAAACTTGTATTGAAAGAGATACTGCAAGAAAGCGTACAGTTGGTAAAGAAGTTATTGACAGAATGCTAAAGCGTTTTCACGCTCCTTATTATGATGAGGGGATTGACGAGATTAAGGTGATTGTGCCAAACAATTTTAATCATCAAAAATACATAGACGCTTCTATGAATGCAATGAAGATCTCACATGACAATCCACATCATACTTTAGACATTTACAATCATTGTGAGTCGGCATATAAGTATACTGTAAGTAACGATATGTGTGATAATACTATTGCACTTGCAGCATCCTTTCACGATATTGGTAAACCATATGTCAAAACATTCATTGATGCAAAAGGTGAACCGAGTGATACTGCACACTACTATGGTCATCAATGCGTTGGAGCATGGATGGTATATGGTCTTGTTGTAGATAACATTAGAGTAGATATTGCTTGGCTTGTAAGCACTCATATGGCACCATTTCTTAATGAAAAGTATTATAGGAATTTGCCATCATATTTAAAAACGTCTATAGATTTGCTTCATGAGGCAGACGTAGCGGCGCATTGATAAAATATTCAATTAACCTCTTGACAATACAAAATTATTGACATATAATGTCCACATAGAAAGGAGAGTGAATACTTGTGGATGTACAATCTTTAAAAGAATACATATTAGACAATGAAAAATTGCCAGAGATTCTTCAGGAGATTGGATGCCACAGTATTCATGATCATGGTGGATATATTACATGCGGAAATAAAACTGGAGATAATAAATCAGCAATTGTTATTTATTTAAATGAAAATTTAACTGTTGTAAATTATACTCGTACAATGACTAGCAGTAAAAGAACAACAGACATCTTTGATTTGATTTGTTATAACGAAGACTATTCTTTTCCTGAAGCTCTTAAGTTCTGTTGCAATTTATTTGGGCTAAATTATTATCAAGAGCCAGAAGAAGTTCCAGAATCTCTTCAAATACTTAAAATGTTACAGCAAATGGCGACAGAAGAAGATGACTTTGATGACACTCCGCTAAAACCTATTCCAGAAAAAATTCTATCTTATTATCTCCCCTACGGCAATAAGCAGTTTGAACAAGATGGAATTAGTCTAAGCACTCAAAGGTTATTTGAAGTATCTTTTGATCCAATGACAAACTCAATTGCGATTCCAATTAGAGATGAAATTGGGACATTGGTTGGGATTAAAGCAAGAAGAATGGAATATGACCCGGACAGTGGAATGTCTAAATATTTTTTTCTCGAACCATGTGCAAAGTCAAGAATCTTGTATGGTCTATTTCAAAATATAAAATTAATTCAACATACAGGGACAGTATGGGTTGGTGAAAGTGAAAAATTTGTGCAGCAATTGTACGACATGGGGTATTATGGTGTAAGTACTGGTGGCACAAAGATCTCAAAAATTCAGGTTGAGATGCTAACAAGATTAAATGCCAAGATTGTTTTTTGTTATGATGAAGATGTTGATGAAGAACAATTAAAAAACATTTCGAATATGTTCCTAAATGGGATTCCAGTATATGCAATTATTGATAAAGATCATATTCTTGACAATAAAGAATCTCCTAGCGACAATCCTGAAAAATTTAAACATCTAATTAAAAATAATATATATAGTTTGCGTGAGGATAATGACGAATAAACAGAGAAAATTTTTTAAACATGCAAAAGCCGCTTCTGAAATGAGCAGTTTTCCAAGAGTACATATTGGTGCAATTGTCACATGTGGCAATAAAGTTGTAGGTGTAGGTTTCAATAGCAGAAAGAGTTCACCAATTCAAAAGAAATATAATAAATATAGAAATTTTGATTGTTCTGCCACTAATACAGAGCCTCTGCATTTGACACACGCAGAAGTGGCCGCACTTGGGCAGTTGAAATATATGGATATTGATGTTAGCAAATGTGAAGTATGGACATATAGAGAAAATCTAAATCATGAGCTTTCTCCATCTCGTCCATGCGCTGCATGCATGAATTATCTCAAAGACCTTGGTATTAAAAAAATACATTATACAACTGATGGCGGATACGCCGACGAAGAAATTGTGATTAAGGAGAGTTAAAAGTGTATAAGAGAAATTGTGTTGAAGTTAGTGAGGATCTCTGTAAAAAATGTTTTATTAAGATCGCCAAGCCGAGCAAGAAAGAGATTAAGCATATTGTACTAACAGACTATAATGCGACATGTGACAATTGTGGGCGAAAAGGGCCAATTGTTGATTATATTAATGATGAAGATTATTAATTTGGAGGAAATAAAATAATGACAAACGATCAGAAAGAATTGGTTCAGCCGATTTTAAATACGATTACGAACTCAGATATTAAAGAATTTGCCATGGTGCTACTTGAAGATATGCCAGATTACATATGGCACATTGGTGCTTCAAGTACCGGAAAATATCATCCCGCTTATAGTCTTGGAGAAGGCGGGCTTATGCGTCATCAAATTGCGGTTGTAAGATTCTTAAATTTCTTTTTTGAACTTGAGCAGTACAACAGTAAGCTTACTTCGAGACAGATGGATTTAATGCGTGTAGCTGGATTGTTGCACGATGGTCGCAAAAGTGGTTCTCAGCAAGATTATGAAGCGTCTAAATATACAAGATTTAATCATCCACTACTGATGGCAGATGAAATTAGAAAATATGATGGGAAATACTTAGATCATGAGGAAATTGAATTTATCGCTGATGTAGTCTCTAAACACATGGGGCAGTGGTCAGAGGATAGGAAAAGCAATGTTGTTCTTCCGAAACCTAACGATAGATTCTCTAGGATGCTACATGTTGCCGATTACCTTGCAAGTCGCAAATGCCTTACAATGGATTTTACAGGATATATTGAACCAAAAAGTACAACTATTAACCCAGAAGAATATGTGTTACCCTTCGGGAAATATAGTGGGCAGAAGCTCATAGACATCTATAAAGCACATCCTGATTATTGTGATTGGATGGAAAATAATATTCATAAGCGTGATGTTCTAGCTGTTCTAAAAATGGTAAAGGAGAAATGTAAAAATGAAGATTGAGATCCTTGCTGGTGGCAATATTGAAAAAGCATTTAAAGAACTTAATGTAGATTTTGTTACAACATATTCTGGCGATCAATATAAAGTATGTGAAATTGATAAGAAAGACATGAAGCGCATGGAAGATTATGAAGGAGAATGGCCTGACGATTGGGGCTGGTGGAGCTTTACTAAAGGATCAAACATGGGAACTCCTTATAATTTTGTTAAGATTAATGGCCGTGATATTATTTGTTGGGAGGGCGATGGCCATTGTAACGATGAATACAATACTCTTCTAGACTATATGAGTAAAGTAATTGGGGCGTCACAGCCAAGAAATGTATGTGCTCTGGCGGTTGATCTTGCTCGTGCGAATGGCATGTCTATGTCAGAACTGTTTAAAATCTATCAAAGATAATGTATTTCATAGAAAAACACAATAGTATATCAAAAAAATATGGCTCCTAGGCAACTGGGAGCCTTTTTGTTACTTGACAATACAAAATTATTGTGATATAGTGGTATCACAAAGAAAGGGTGCATGCATTTGAAATATAAATTAACAGGCAATAATGATACTACAAATATTTTAAAAACAGTATTAAATAATAGAGGGATTGAAAATTATAATAAATACCTAGCGTTGTGTGACAATTGCTCCGACGATTGGAATAATTTAAATTCTATAGATGAAGCAGTAAAGTGTTTTAATTATCATTTTTGTAATAAGCATCAAATGGCAATTTTATCTGACACTGATGTTGATGGAATCACAAGTGCAACAATTATGTATCAATATATTAAACTAATGGATGTAGACTATCCAGTATCAATTGTTGTGCATAAGAAGAACAAGTCACACGGTCTAGCATTTTGGGATTTTGATATTCCAGACAATACAAAGTTATTGATTATTCCAGATGCGGGAAGTAATGATGTGGATGAATGTAAAAAGTTAATAAACGATGGTATTGAAGTAATTGTTCTTGATCATCATCAAGTGTCCACAGACAAATTAAATCCTGCTATTGTAGTAAACAACCAAGCATCTAATGAGTATCAAAATAAGGAAGCATGTGGCGCTCATGTTACATATAATTTCCTGCAAGCATTAGACGAGTGTTATTGGAATGATTTTTGTGAAGATCATTTTACTGACCTAGTGGCATTAGCAGATATTTCAGATGTAATGTCAATGAGATCATTTAATACTCGTGCGATGGTTAACTATGGAATAGATCATATTAACAATAAAATGTTTCAAGAGATCCTCAAGGCACAGGATTTTTCTACAAAAGGGATTGTATCTCCATTTACAATTGCATTCTACGTTACTCCTTTGATTAATGCGTTTCTACGTAGTGCTTCATTTGAGGAGCGAGAGTTGCTGGTTAATGCTTTTTGTGAATGTGAAGAAAAAACTTTTGAATATATAAAACGTGGAGAAAATTTTCCTGTTGAAGAAAATATTTATCAACACTGCGTTAGGATTGCAAAATCATATAAATCGAAGCAAGATCGCGCTAAAGACAAAGCATACAAGGCATTCATGGCTTCTAATGATTATTCTAATGATAAAGTTGCTATTGTAGATGCGACAGGTGAATTAAATTCAGCATATACAGGGCTTGTTGCAATGAAGATGTCTGAGATGCTGAATAAACCTGTACTTCTTGTTATAGAAACAGATAATGGATTTGCTGGAAGCGGTAGAGCTTTTGATTATTGCCCCATTGAAGACTTCAGAGAACTTGTCGATGAGTGCCCTGAATCTACTATGTCACAGGGCCATGCACAAGCATTCGGTCTTTGTTTGACTGACATTAATAAGGCACGAGAATGGTTTAATGAAAATCTTAAAGATGTATCTTTTGAAAAAATATATGTAGTAGATTTCATTGTTGATGCAGAAGATGTATCAATTTCGTGGTGCCAAGAACTTGATAAATATAAATCAACTTTTGCACATGGAGTAGATGAACCATTGTGGTTGATTCAAGATTTATATATATCTAATGATAATGCTAAAATTGTCGGAAAGAACGATGATACAATTCAAATTTATGACGAGGATACGAATATCAAATATGTTATGTTCAAATGCGATGAATCAAATGAAGTGTTTGATTGGATGAATAATAATTTTGCAGGAGAAGAGACATATATTAATGTAATTGGCACATTGGGTATTAACGTATATAATGGACAAGTTTCTCCACAAGTATTAATTAAAGAATGTGAGATTAGAAAGGATTAATCGCAATGGGATGGAATAGTACAAAAGATAAACTCCCTCCAGACATGGTAGATGTTCTTGGCTATACAGATGCAGATAAATTCAAAGTCGTATCCATTAAGAATGGAGTTTGGAACACTTATATGAATGTACTTTATTGGATGTGGCAGATATTAAGTCAGAAGAGCCAACAAAAAGACGTGGTAGAAAGAAGGCGACAGATAAAACATGACAAAAGTTGATCAATATAAATGTGATTATTGTGGAGAAGTTTTCAATGATTATGACAAGTGCCTTGCACATGAATATGAGCATCAGAATGATGATGTGTCTAGAGCAAAATATTTAATCAAATATAATCTAAGAAAAGATCTTTGTGACTATTGTGAACATAGCTACTTTGTATATGGGTGCGAGATTGATTGCCAGTTTAAGAAAAACTGCAATTACAAAAACAATTATGAATTATTTGCGCCAGTGAAACCATTCCATGACAAAAGTATTCAAGGTTATTAAGAAAGGATAATTAAATGAGTTATTGGGATTATGAAGAGCCTATGTGGGAACCGTCTGAAGCAGACGAATTATTTGATGAAATAAAATCAAAGCTTATTGATGCAGCTAAAGACTCTTTGAAGAGTGACATGGAATCGCTTAAAAGACGCAATGAGTATCTTGAGAAGCGCAATAAAGAGCTTGAGGACAAATCACTAGAAGTATCAAGAAAAGAAAGTGATCTGGAATATAAATCACGAAATCTTCGTAGAGAAGTAGAAAAAGAATTTTATAAGACTGCTATTGATGATATCTTTAAGGATGCGCTTGAAAAATCTCAGCTTTGGATTGCATATAATAAACCACATGAAAAGCCTAAGTGCGACAAATGCGACGAAAATAGGAAGTGGGTTTTGACTTGGCCTGATGGGACAACCACGAGCAAGAGTTGTACATGTTCACAGCCAGATTATTGGTATGAGCCAGAAGAGACATGGATTGAGGCATTGAGATATAGAGTTAATGACGCGAATTATCCATCGGAAAGATATTATCGTCTCGATAAAAGTTATCAATGCACTGGTGACAGCAGATGGAATGATTATTCTTATAAAGATTTTGGGATCCAGTTTGTATATGACAAGTTCTGTGATGATGTTATTGAAAAGCGAGATCAACTCACATATGGTAAAAATATTGGATTTACATCAAAAGAAGAATGTCAAAAGTATTGTGATTGGTTGAATAAACGGAGTTTGAGAAATAAGCAATAGAAATAAAGATTTGAGGTGTGTATATGAATTGGAGAGAGCAGATTATTCAAAATATTAAAGATTGCGGACAGGCCATTATGGATAACGCCGAGAACATTGTGGATGGTTACAAGTACGCAAGAGGATTTACTATCACTTGCTATGTAGACGACAATGGAGAACCACCGTATGTCAGTGTCAACACTGATTTTTATCCTGAGAAGTTTATTGAAAGGCATATGTAAAAGGAGGATAAAACAATGAATAGTAATGTAATTATTGATAGCCATATTACTCCAATTGACGTAAAGATTTATGTCGAAAATGGCACTCCTTATCTTGATTATACAGGTATATGCTATGCGAGTAACGGTGACAAAATTAAAGTTCATTTCCCAAAAATTGATCTTACACTTACTAATATAACACAAGAAAAAGAATATGAAGAGTGGAAATATCAGTGGTGCTCAAGAAAAATACTTACAAAATTTAATGTTTGCGCGTCAAACGACAAATGGGCTACATTTGAAGTTGTTGAACGAGAAGTGTCAAAGAAACAGCTTGAGAAGGAGCTTGGTTATAAGTTGAATATTAAGGAGTAATTTATGGAAACTTATCCTCTTACAATACGTCCGAGATGCGACACAGAAAATGAATGGATTAAATACAATCCTGTATTAAAATACAAAGAGTTTGTAGTGTCTGTTGATAAAAATGGGGCAAGATATAAAATTGGAGATGGAATATCTAAGTATGATAAACTGCAATTTGTATCACTGGAAATGGCGATAACAAATGGAATTATATACTGCACTGGTGGCCTATATAGCCATGTCAAGATTGAACTAATAAATCCAAGAAAAATTGAGGAGGCAAATAATGATCTCTAAGGAAGCTTTTATTAATACTATGAAGCATCTTGAAAATCTGGACACGAAAATGGCAAGAGTTGATAGTGCTCTAAAAGATCTTTGCGAAGACTTTTGTGGATTTTATATTACAGACATTTTCGATATTGTTATTAATTTGCTCGAAGAAGTGTTCCATGACCAAGAAGAATGGATTGGTTACTTTGTGTTTGAAGAGGATTGGTTGCATGGATTTAAAATTGGAGATGTAATTGTTAACGATGTACCGGTTATTATTGATGATTGGGGAGACGTTTATGATTTCTTGATTGTTAATATGGAGAAAGAAAATGAGTAAAATTTTTTATATTTCGGATTTACATTTAATGCATCAAAACATTATCAGGTTTGATAATCGCCCATTTAAAACAGTTGAAGAGATGGACAAAGCATTAATTGACAACTGGAATTCCGTTGTAAGCAACGCAGATCATGTGTATCATCTTGGAGATTTTTGCTGGGGCAAGAAGGATGATTGGATTAAGTATCTAAAGCTACTAAATGGTAATATTCATATCATAAATGGCAATCATGATTTAAAAGAGTTTAGCTCAGATGTTAGAAAGTATATTGTAGAAGCTGCAGACTACAAAGAAATCACAGATAGCGGACGACATGTAATCCTATGTCATTATCCTATTATGTGCTATAAAGCATCTTATAATCCAAATTGTTATATGCTTCATGGACATACTCACACAACAAGAGAGCAAGCTTTCGTTGAGAAGTGGACTAAGGAGTTAAGAGATAGTAGGCAATTTAATAGCGATAGTTGTGGTAATATTTTTAATGTTGGATGCATGATGCCGTACATGGAATATAGACCAAAAACACTTGATGAAATTATTGAAAGGATCAAGACTGATGGATAATGGTGAAACAATTAATAGATAAGATTGAATTAACAGAAGAGCAAAAACAAATATTATATGGAGCATTATTAGGAGACGGAAGTTTAATATTGCATAAACGTTGTAAAAATGCAATTTTTTCTTATACATCTAAATCTAAACAACATGTAGAATATGTATCAACTCCATTTAAAAAATATTGGAGTGGTGAAGGAATAAAACAATATACCTATTATGATGGAAGAACAAATAAGGAATATAGCAGATATGTTATGAGAACTTATACCAATGAAACTTTTACAGAAGAATATCATAAATGGTATAAAAATGGCATTAAAGAAATACCGAAAGATTTAAAACTAACACCACTGATGTGTAATATATGGTATATAGGTGATGGAGGAATATGTCGTAGTAATAGATCGGAATGTATAAAATTATCCACACAATGTTTTTCAAAAGAAGAGCAAGAAGAAATTTTATTGCCACAATTATCTCAATTTGAAGCAATTTTGATGAATGCAGACAAGAGTAAAAATGGTGAACAACAATATTTTATATATATTCCACATAGAAAAGAAAAAGAGTTCTTAGATTATATTGGAGAATGTCCATTTGATGATTATTTATATAAATGGGAAGTTTTAGAATATAAAAATAGAATGCCTAAAAACCATCAATCAAAAGAAAAAGAATTTTGTAAAATGTATTTATCTGGAATGACATACTACGCAATCGCAAAAAGTTTTGGTATAGAACCAAATGCAGTAAAGCATTATTTAATTAAAAATGGGTTATATAAATCAAATAAAAACATGGAGGAAGAACATGGATAAAACATCTCTCGGTGATAGAATGAAAAACAATTATGAAAATATTAATAGATTTTATTTAACAAGAAGAATGCCGATTATTATTAGAACGGACATGAAGGCTGGCCACACTTTTACTAAGGGCATGAAAAAACCTTTTGATGATATTTTTGTAAAGACTATGCAGGAGACTATGAAGTATCTTTGTGAGAATATTCAGGGCTGTGTTCTTGGGTATACACAGAGTGACGAGATTTCTCTTGTATTAGTGGACTATGCAGAGCTTACCACAGATGCTTGGTTTGGGAATAATCTACAGAAGATGTGTAGCGTTTCTGCAAGCATGGCTACTCTCGCGTTTAATAAAGCTTTTACTCGTAATATTTCAAAACAATCTAAACGACTTTATACAGAACACCTTGAGGAAAAAGATGCTTCTTATATTGAAACTCTTGAAATTGCAATGAACAAAGGTGCAATGTTTGATTCTCGTGTCTTTACAATTCCAAAAGAAGAGGTTTGCAATTATATGCTATGGCGGCAACAAGACGCTACTCGCAATTCCATCCTGTCTGTAGGTCAGGCCAACTTTAGTCATAAGGATCTTCATGGCAAGTCTTGCAACAACATTCAGGATATGCTTATGACCCAGAAGGGCATTAATTGGAACGATTATGCTACGACTTTAAAGCGTGGTAGTTGCTGCATTAAGGTTGATGATGGTCTTGCCCAGTACGATGAAGCAGGAAATATTTGTGGCTATACACAGAGAAGCCAGTGGATAATTGATAATGAAATTCCTATCTTCTCACAGGACAGAAATTATATTGAAAGACTTATTAATGTAGGAGGTTAAAAAAATGATTAACGATCTAATTAATAGACTACAGAAGTGCCCTGAGTATTCGTGCTCTAGATGCACTTATTATGGAACTCCTGCTTGTGCAATCAAGGAAGCAATTGTTGAACTACGCCATTATGAGCAGGTTATTTCTAAGTAACGAGGGATAGCTTATGAAAATTCTAGTAGATGAGATGCCATCGCGCCCAATGGATTGCCCACATTCAGAACTGAGTGGAAATATAGAATATCAATGGTGGCATTGTAATTATGGAGGTTGTGGATGTCAAAACACAGATAGCTGTCCATTCTTTATTAGCTTTGAAGACTATAAAAATCGAACATATGAATGTACTCGTTTTACACCAATCATGGACTAGAAGTATAAAAGCATGTTATTGCTTCTGTATTGACCATTATTGTATTATATCTGCTGTAGAAATAAAACAAAATGTTAGGAGGAATATTATGATCCAATGTTGCGAATATGCTTGCCCATATAGAAATTCGTCTTCTGGATATTGTAGTCTAACTGCTTGTTATAAGCAACTAATTGTACCAAAGCATGAAAATATGTTAATTTTCCCTCATACTATAGGTAATATTACATATTACAACAAAGAAGAATTGATTAAATGGGTTGAAGACCAGCAGAAATTTAATAAAGATACCACTTATGGAGTAGGAAATTGGTGTTAAATAACAAATAAAAATATATTTTTAAGGTGAATGTATGGAATTGTTTAAAAAAGCATTTAGAAAGAATATGGTGACTCTTCAAAAGTTTAAGCCTATTTTTACTACTGTAGACGGTCATAGGCATACTGGTTTTGAATATAATTATGGAATTGTAGAAAAATTGCTGTGTAGTGTTCCAGAATATATGATGATTGATATTAAAAGTGATGGTTACTTAGAAGATAATTGTGGGGTAATGTACCCGCTGGCAAATATTGTGTCGATTGATTGGCAACTGGTAGACGAAAAAAAAGTAGAGGATAAATTTGGAGAATATCAAATTTTCGTAACAACAAAAGATGTAGAATAAATATGCTAAATATATGGGGGAGTATATGAAAAATATAACTTTTGAAGAAATGTTAAATATGGAAGTGCAAGACTTGTTACATGGTTATCCGTCAGGCGGTTATACATATTATTATAAAGATGGTGATGGCGGGTATCATGAAATTGTTGAATTGGATCTGTTGCGTGGTAGATTTGTGACAGATGATGGTGATTTCTCAGAGTTTGAATGGGAACTTAAAGAGAGCCATATTTACATAGATGAGTGATAAAAATTACATTTTAATATAAGGAGTGAAGTTGTATGAATAAGAGTGCGTGGTGGGCATGGGCAATCAAAAATAGTGTATGTGTAATTTGCTGGACTACTCTTGCGATTGTTTTCAACAAGTGGTGGATATGTCTTTTCTCCATGCTATTTCTTTGTTCTCTCCAGACTAACACTGTAAAGGAATATTGTAGAATTTGCGATAAATGCGGCAAGCATAGTGAATATGCAGATAGCTGCGATGCAGCATTAGACAAGGCGAAGAAAGCAGGATGGATTCATTATGTAGATGGCAATAAAGATTATTGCCCAGAATGTAAGGACGAATTAGACGAATAAGGAGTAACTCATGGATCTTGAAAATTATTTTGTAAAAGCGGTTGAAGAATGTAATATGACCAAGCCTTTAGAAATTCTCAATTGGTATCGTAATCTTTATTATAAAGAAGAAGCGCATACCGAGCATAGAATCATGGCAGATGCCATCTATGATTTGTTTATGGAATATAAGGACGTATTGTGCGGCGATGAGGAGTAAAGCTATGACAGACAATAAAGAATTTGCAACATGTAGTTGCTGTGGGAAAACCGTTAAAAAAGGGGATATGTATTTCGAGGCAGGGTTTTTTGACAGATATGAAATTATAGATGGCGAATATGTATATAAAGGATACGCGGTTTGTGAAGATTGCCATAATAACGGCAAGTAAAAAATAGAATTTATGGAGAAAAAGTTGTATGGATTATGAATTTCATGTAGGAGATTATGTTGAAACAAAGGACAGCATCATTGGTTATATCAGCTCTGTACTTGCCACTGGCGATGCATGGTGGATGTGTACTAGCGATGGCCATGGTTATCATGCAGGTCAAGAATATGGGATTATGCATAATGGTGATTTTCCTTATCGCTATAACCGTATTGGCCAGTATACTTTTACATACCAAGATAAAAAGCTTAAAAAGTTGACAAGTTATGGTTGGAATATGGGCGTATCTGGCGATGATCTTATTTCAAAAATCAACGAGCTTGTAGATGCTGTAAATGAATTGAGGGAGAAAAATGACAGGCAAGAAAAATAAGTTTAATAGATATGCATTTATATACTGGCGAATACGCGAAAAACATCCTAATTGGAGTCATGGACAGATTAAATATTGTACTATATATGCTTGGAGAAGGACACAACATGACAAGAAGTGAATATGATCAGCTTCATAAACTGTTACACAAATTGCAGACAGAGGCTCCTTGTCATAATAGATCTTGTAAATACTGTAAATAAATGGAGGAATAAATAATGGGTATTTATTATTTTGCAAGACCTAATCAGATGGTTGGGCATAAGTTTACTGATGATGTTGCAGTCGTATATGCAATGAGCAAGAGATCTGCAATTAAGAAGTTCTCTGTATTATATAAAGATGTGCAGGAGAATGAAGTCAAGAAGATTAGTTTCTGGAATAGAGCCATAGTTTTAACAGACTACTAAAATAAATAAAAAATAAATTAGGAGATCAAATATGGAATCGGTATGCATAAATTGTGACTTAGGATTAAAGCGTTCAGAATGTACTGATAAAGAATATACTGAATGTGAATGCCGCAAATGGATGATTGAAGAAATGAATCAAACTACTCTGTTAGGTTTTATGCATCTTTTAGATGAAGTTCTTGAAATAGTTTCTGAGAACAAAAATGATTTACGAAACAATAAAGCTAGGATGATTGAATTTTTGAGTAGAGGGATGATTGAGTGAATAAAATTGAAACTATTAAAAATTTAACGGCAAAACTTTTGCAGTATTGCGATGAATATTATAATTTAGACCGTCCGACTATCTCTGACACAGAATATGATAAGAAGTTCGACGAACTTAAATCACTTGAGGATGAAACAGGATTTTGGCTTGCAAATTCTCCTACTCGTAAGGTGCAGGGACAAGTGCTTGATTGTTTTACGAAAGTTAAGCATAGTAAACCAATGCTTTCTGCGGCAAAAACTAAAGATATTAATGAGATTAAAAAATTTATTGGCGATCAGCCATTTTATTGTAGCTACAAATTAGATGGGCTTACACTTGTGGTTCGCTACGAAAATGGAGAATTTGTTCAGGCTGTGACTCGTGGCAATGGTGAAATTGGCGAAGATGTAACCGCTCAAGCAAGGATGATTTCAAATCTTCCAATGCATATTGATTATAAGGACAAACTTGAACTTCGTGGGGAATGTGTGATTTCTTGGAAGAATTTTCACAAGATTAATGAGTCTCTTGATGAGCCTTATAGTCATCCTCGCAACTTAGCAGCGGGGAGTCTCCGTCAGCTTGATACAAATATTACAAAGCAGCGTAATCTTTCTTATGTGGTTTTTGAGTGTGTATCAGATCTATATGATAACAATGCACTATTTGATTCTAAATTAGACGAACTTGGATATCTAGATTGCCTTGGATTTGAAACTGTTGGGCGATGTATTGGAAATGTTGATGATTGTATCGAAGGTATGCAACCAGAGTGGTATCAATATCCTTGTGATGGATTAATCTTTGAAATGTGTATGAAGTCATATTCTAAGACACTACCAGTTACCGCACATCATGAGGGATGTCGTATGGCTCTTAAGTGGGCTGATGAAATGTATGAGACAACTCTTCGAGATGTAGAGTGGAATACAACAAGAACTGGAATCATTGCTCCTGTAGCAATTTTTGATAAAATTGATTTAGATGGAGCGCTAACAACACGAGCTACACTTCATAATCTTTCTATTATTGAACAGCTTGAGCTTGGAATTGGCGATACTATTACGGTATACCGCAGCAATATGGTGATTCCTAAAGTTTATGACAATCTAACTCGTAGCAATACACTAACAATTCCAACTACGTGTCCTTGTTGTGGAGAGCCTACTGAAATTAAATATACTGATAATAGTAAAGTTCTCATGTGTACTAATCCAAATTGTGCAGCTAAGAAGTTGGCACAGTTCACGCACTTTGTGAGTCGCAAAGCAATGAACATTGATGGCCTATCAGAGAAGACGCTTGAGCTGCTAATTTCACATGGATTTTTGCATAATTACAAGGACATTTATCATTTAAAAGAGTATAAGAATAAAATTACACAACTGCCGGGAATGGGGGCAAAATCTGTGGATAAATTGCTAGATTCTATTGAAAAATCAAGAGACGTAACGCTCGACAGATTTATCACTGCTCTTGGCATTCCTAATGTGGGCTCGTCTGCAGCAAAAGCGATTAGTAAGCAATTTGGCGGAGATCATTATAAATTCGTGATGGCATTGTCTAATGGTTATGATTTTACACAGATTTCAGACTTTGGAGAGATTACAAATAAGTCTTTACATGATTGGTGGGATAGCAAAGACGAAATGGTAGAGTTGCTTCCTATGGAGATGAATTTTATTGTCGAAGAAGAAACAACAGTGTCTGATAATCCTTTTGTCGGCAAAACGCTTGTTGTAACTGGGAAGCTTAATCACTTCACAAGAGATTTTATTAATGAGAAAATTGCTTCACTTGGCGCAAAAGCGGCGGGATCTGTTTCCAAGAAAACTGATTTCTTGATTACGAATGAAGCATCAGGAAGCTCTAAGTACAAGAAGGCTGTTGAGCTTGGGATTCCTGTTATTAGTGAAGAAGAATTTTTAAATATGATAGGCTAATTGATTATGGGGAGAGAATTTTTTCTCCCCATTTTTTAATTCTCCCTCTTGACAATACGAAATTATCGTGCTATTATAACAATGCAAACAGTACAAGATTATAGTTTTGGGGTGATGTGTATGATTGAAGTGGATAACTGTTGTGTCGCATGTGGTGAAATTATTCCTGAAGGAAGACAGGTTTGCTCACAGTGCGAGAGGAAATATGAACTTAAAGATAATACGACTGATAATATTCAGAAAAAACAAAACACATTTGTAAATTACATTAAAAAATATTTTATTTAAGAAAGGATTTTACATTATGGAGAAGAACAACATGAACAATCAGAACGCGACGCTAATGGTTACTAGTCTAGAGGATAATGGCGACTATATCCTCTCGTATATTCCGCTGTCTATTGACATGGATCTGCTTCAGCATATTCTAGCTGAGGGCAAGAGCACTAATAGCGAAGTCGTGCAGTACGTGCTAGATTGTGACGAAAAGACTTATTGGAAGGATATGTGGGAGAGTTTCAAGGAGGAGCCAGAGAATGACGCATAAGCTTTATTTTTATAATAGTTATCACGAGGCACGAGAGCTTGCTACATTTGAGGATGGCCTAACTGACGAAGAAGTGCGTAAGGCTGCGTATAAAGAAATTACAAAGTTTTGCAATGAACGTTACTTCGCAATTTATTATACGAGAATGTGGAATGCCGCAGGAGATACTATTATTGACGTAGGAAGCCATACCGAATTCTTTCACATTTCTCCTGCAGTGAGTATTGCCGAGTAATATACAATACAAAATTATATAGGAGGTTGGTTGAATGAGTAAAAAGTGTACGTGCGCTTATTGTAAGTGCAAGCTGAATAAAGAAGATGCGTTCGTAAAGCATGCTGGTAAACATAATACATATTATTGCTCGGAAGAGCACTATAAATATGCAGTAGATCGCAAGAAGAAAAGAGAGGAATTTAAGAAAAGACAGGCTATGAAAAGTGGTGAGGTTTAATTGGAGCTAACAGATGGACAGAAGAAAGGACTAGAGGTAGCTTGCCAGCGGTATAAAGAACATAAGCCATATACTGTTATTGCAGGGTATGCTGGCTCTGGAAAAAGTTTCTTAGTACAATATATTATTAAAGAACTAAAGTTAAAAGATAATGAAGTCGTCTTTGTTGCGTTTACAGGAAAAGCGTCGTTGGTTCTCAAAGAAAAGGGCAATAAAAATACAATGACGGCTCACAAGCTGTTATATCACTCAGAAGAGCAAGAAGATGGCACATATATTCATACTCCGAAGACCAAACTTGACCATAAATACAAGCTTATTGTCGTTGACGAGGCGAGTATGTTGCCGCAGGAAATGATTGATTTGTTGCTGTCTCATCATGTATACACCATTTTCCTTGGTGATCCAGCGCAGCTTCCACCAATCTCTGGAGAACAAACTATTTTGAGCAATCCACACGTTTTTCTTGATGAAATTGTGCGACAGGCTCTTGATAATCCGATTATTAAACTTTCTATGGATATTCGGCATGGAATGAAGCTGCATTATACTACAGAGGATAAACGATGCCGTGTCCTTCCTAGAAGCAAAGTGTCAGACAAAATGCTGCTTGGTGCAGATCAGATTCTTTGTGGGAAAAATAAAACTCGGAATGAGCTTAACTACTACATGAGAAAACTAATTCTCGGAGACAACTATAGCGACGAGCCAGTAGAAGGAGATAAAGTAATTTGCCTTAAAAATAGCTGGAATAAAATTAATAACGTCGGTAACGAGCTTGTTAATGGTACTATCGGTACGTTGCAAAATATTCGCATTATGGAATCAAACTTTTATGGGAAAGTGATTTATGCTACATTCGCTTCTAATGATGGTGGAATCTACAAAGACCTTATGATTGACTATCAGTTGCTTACTACTGGCAAGCCGACTGTGAATGCTGATAATTGGAAGCAATTCGCTGGGATTGAGAAGCCATTACAGTTTGCTTTCGGGTATGTGTGCACCGTACACAAATATCAAGGCTCGGAAGCTGACAGAGTTGTAGTTTTTGACGAAGCATTTGGCGATGCGGACGAACAAAGAAAATGGCGATACACAGCGGTGACACGCGCTGCCAAGCAATTGGTATTAGTTGAATAAAACAAAAAGGAGAAAATAATGAAAAATAATAATGTAACATTTAAGTATTGCGGACTTGATAAGAAAAATAATTTTCTAGAAGCGCCACTCTGCCCATGTGGATGTGGAGATCGCATGAGCCTTGTACTAGAGAATGACAATGAAGTATTTGATTTCATGCATACTATGCTAGACGAGCATGAATGCAATCATTGTGCCATCTTTGCACTGAAGAACGATGGACATATTCTTATGGCATTGAAGTTTTCGCCTGATGATATTCAGTGCTATGTAGCAAGAAATAATAATGTTCAAGCCAGCAGATGGCGCAATGTATTCGCCGGGATTCAGAGTGAGTGCGAGTTCCATTGCTATGGGTTGCTTGAGCAGGTTGATAGCGATTCTTATAAAATTGTGATGGATTAATAGTGGAAATACAAAATTATTGTTGGAGGTGAGAGGATGGGAAAAGTGACTTGGACTAAAGAACAGGAGGCATATTTAGAAAAATTATATTCACAATACCTCCCATTAAAAGATATTGTTAAGAAAATAAATGATTTTTCTGGGATTGCCCGTACATATACAGCAGTCTCTAATAAAGCAGGAAGTATGGGGTTAACTAAAAAATATATAAAGCCAAATAATGCTCATTTTGAAGCAATTTATCAAAATTACAATTGGTATTATGACATGTTCGTTGAAAGAGGATTGAATCATGACGAAATGGCAAAAATTGCGGGCTGTACAAAACGAGTAATAGAAAAATGGGGACAAGAAAAGCATCATATAGACACATACACTAGGATGAAAAATAAACAAATAAATGTGCAACAGCATGATTTAATTATTGGTTCATTGCTAGGAGATGGACACATTGATAAAAGAGAAGATTTCCCATTGTTTATTGTAAGTCATGCAAAAAATCAAAAAGATTATCTGTATTATAAATATGAAATTATGAAAGATTTGTGTGAGATGACTCCAACGGAATACAATGGAAAAAAAGAATATTCTATAATGGGCAGCGTATGCGATTGTCAAGATTTTTATAGATTCAATACTAGGACATACTATTCATTAAAGCCATTCCGAGATATGACAAAGATAGATTTAATTCATTGTCTTAATGAATATTCATTCTCTATTTGGATGTTAGACGATGCACATTGTAATATAAAAGGATATTGGGAGTTGTGCGCTCCATTAGAAACAGAGTCTGAAAGAAAAGAGCTGACATCATCCCTTCAAAACAAATTTGGCCTAACAGCAGTTCAGGAAAAAGACAATAGATATTTTCGATTTCATTCAGAAGACTCTTTAAAAATTACAAAAATAATATTAAACAATATCCCACATAATTTAGATATTGTGCAAGATAAAATATTGTCTAAAAATAAATATCGCACATTAGGAGGTGAAAAAAATGAGTTTCGTCAATCTTCACGTACATAGCGCTCAAGGTTCACTGCTTGACTCTATTCTTACTGTAAAACAAATTGCTCAGTATGCTAAAGATAATGGACAACCAGCAATTGCCCTAAGTGACCACGGGTTTATGTATGCGTCAATGAATCACGTTATTGAATGTCAAAAGCTTGGCATCAAACCTATCACCGCATGTGAAATTTATGAATGTGATGACCATATGCTTAAAAACGATACAAAAGAAAATGTGCAACCAAGATATCATTTGCTTTTGATTGTAAAAAACCAAATCGGGAAAGATAACCTTTTTAAAATAGTATCAGAGGGTTGCACAAATGGGATGTATAAGAAGCCAAGAGTGTCAGTTCAATGGATTAAAGACAATAATTTAGGAGAAGGTATTATTTGTCTTACCGCATGTCAAGCAGGACGACTAGCGAAATACCTTGACGCAGAAATGTATCAAGAAGCAGAAGAATTTGTTAATTTGCTTAAAGATACATTTGATTATGTTACTTGTGAGATTCAGTCACATCCAACAGAATCTCAGTTGAGATCAAATACTCTAATTTGGAAATTTGCGAATCATCTTCAGATGCCATATGTGATTACAACAGATGCTCATATGCTGAGAGCAGACCAATTAGATGCACATTCAATCTTTGTAGAAATTGGAGAGGGCAGAGAAGCAGGAGAAACTTATATTGGATGCCACCTTCAAAATGAAGAAGATATTTATAAATATCTTGGAGATTGGAACCTAGACAGGGTAATCCAGCAGGGTATTGATGAAACAATTCACATTGCCAATATGGTGGACGACAACATTGATTATGAGCTAAATAAGGGGACAATAATGCCAAAGGCTCATATTCCAGACGGATATGACACAGAGTCGTATTTTAGACATTTAGTATATTCTACATTTGACGAAAAGTTTGGTCATATGTCACAAGAAGAACAGGATGCCCGTAGAGAAAGAATTGAATCTGAAATTCCCGTCTTGAAAGAACTAGATTTCCTAAATTATCTTTTAATTCAGCATGAATTTTGTAATGAATGTGATAGGCGTGGAATCCCGAGAGGGTATAGTCGTGGTTCTGCTGCGAATTGCCTTTGCGTTTTTATGCTAAATATTACTCAGATAGATAGCGTAAAATACGATCTAGACTTTACAAGATTCGCGAATTTAGGTCGTAAAGGGTCAGCGGCAGATATTGACTTGGATATTTCAAAAGCCAGAAGACAAGAAGCAATCCAAGTCCTGTGTGATATTTTTGGACAAGATCACGTTGCACCAATGGCGACATTTAATACACTCAGCACAAAAGTGGCTCTTAGCGACATTGGAAAAGTATTAAATGACAAACAAGACAGCCCATACTTCGGACAAATCCCATATAATCTGAGGAACGAAGTAACAAAAATGATTCCTACAATCAAGACATTAAACGATCTTGGTGAATCGGAAGACAAAGACATGTTGCTTAAAGACCTTATTGGCAAGAACGAAAAACTTGATAAGATTTATAAACAATTTCCTTTGTGGTTTAAATATGTTATGGAGCTTGAAGGACTACCAAAATCGCGGGGTCGTCATGCAAGCGGTACTCTATTAACTCCTAAGCCAGTATTACATTATGCACCATTATGTTTAGATAATGAAAAGCATATTATGGCACAATTTGAAATGCATATATGCCAAGATACAGATGGTGGGATGGGCCTTGTTAAGGAGGATTTGCTTGGGCTTGAAACATTGGATATTCTTGATTCTGCTCTAAAAAATGCCAATTTAACATGGCATGATGTTGATATTAATCATTTAAATATTGATGATAAAAAAGTATTTAAGGACATCTATGCTTCTGGCAACACAATTGGCATCTTTCAATTTGAAAGTGCTGAGGCAAGAAACATGAGTATTGCGGCACACGTTGACAACATTGAGGACGTTATCGCCATAAATGCGAGTAATCGTCCCGGAACAAAAAATAGCTTCCCTGATTATTGCAAAAATAAATTGTCACCAGAGTCCATTCAATGCATACATCCAGATTTGAAAAAATTATTTCAAAAAACATATGGCATACTATTATATCAGGAAAGTGCTTTGCATTTGTTTGCATATGCAGGTTTTAACGAGATAGAACAGGACGCTGGACGTAGGGCCATCGGCAAAAAAAAGAAAGATGTTATGTCCTCTCTATATACACAATTTGCAGATGGGCTAAGAAAAAAACAATGGACAGAGCAACAAATCAAAGAAGTTTGGGCTTTACTTGAAAAACAAGCAGAATATAGCTTCAATCGCGGTTAATACAATGGCCCCTTATATTGGCGACAATATATTGAACACCGAATATGCTGGAACACCCTTAGAGCTTCACACACCAAGATGTAAAAGTTGTGAAGATTGGGCAATCAGCAGGGAGTAATGACCCTCAACGACCACCAAGGTGCTTCTCTCAGAGAAGATGGTATGGTCTAATCCCTTTTAAATACTGCGAAAGCAGGGGTATAAATGCATGCTGTTGCTTATAGTTTGTTATCTTATCTTACCGCATGGATGAAAGTATATTATCCAGTAGAATTTATGACCGCACTTTTGACAGCGAAGTCAGACAATACTTCAAAGCTTAGTGTCATTATTACAGATTGCCATAGGATGGGAATCAAAGTGCTGCCGCCTAAGATTAATGAATCTGAATTCTCATTTAAAGGCAAGCCAGAGACTAAAGAAATCCTTTTTGGCTTTGGTGCAGTAAAAGGTATCGGAGAATCAGTAATCACTAAGATTATTGAAAACCAGCCATATAGTAGCTTTAATGATTATCTGTCAAAAATCCAAGATAAAGCGGCCACAATTGCCCTAATTAAAGCTGGTGCTTTCCCTACTTCTAATAAAATGAAGCTAATGAGAAAGTATGCCACCTTGTCATATGACAAGAAGGAATATAAACCAGTTCAATCATATGGAACCAAAGCAAAATTATTGCTATATTGGGATATCAACGTAGATGATTATAAGGTTGGCAAAAAAGTAGACAAAGAAGCCGTACTACAATTATATAATGCAAAGCGCAAAGAAAAGTTCGACCAAGAGCAAGAAGTCAAGTATAAAGCGTATATGACAGAATTCCAACAAAAATATGCTAGAGACCAATTTCTATGGGAGTACGAAAGCCTATCAATGTTTTTAACAGAGAATCCATTACAAGAAGGAGTAGATTTAATTAACACTAATTGGGATGATGTTCCAAATGGAGAAAAAACAGTTGTTTTGTGCGTTATATCAGATATAAAGCGCAAGAAAGATAAAAATAATAATCCATTTGCATATCTAGATCTGATTATTTCTGATAGAATTATTGAAGCGACTATTTGGAGTAGACAACTAAAAGAATATTTTGAGCTTATCTCGAAGGGAAAATGTCTTGCAATTCTTGGACGGAAAGAAGACGATCATTTGTTCGTTGAAAAAGTTAAACCCTACACCGTTTGGCTCTCATCAATTCAACGACTACGTGCCAAAAAGACATCTTGACAACACAAAATTATTGTGCTATAATCGCATTACAAACTAGAAAAAGGAGTGATTCAACATGGATGAAAATGAAAACTATGAACAGCCAGAGAGCGTTGAAAGCGTAGAAGAAGCAGACGAGCAAGCCCCGCCAGCATCTGAACTAGCAACTGACGAGCTTAAAGAAGCAATTACTACACAGATGAAGAAGGTGCAGATGGCGGCTTTGCTCAGTGGATCGAAAGCAATTTGTGGCGTTGTGCTTCAGTACATTGCGGAGTTCAAGCGCCAACCGGGCAAGAAGTCGGCAAATGATTACAAGCGACTAATTAAGAAGATTGAACATTTTTGCTCAATTAGTCTTGGCAAGGACGTTAACGAGAATGGCGACATTGTTGACGTAAAGAAAGAAGAAGAAAATCCTTCTGAGTCTGAACAGGAATAACAATACAAAATTATTGGAGGCAACTATGCAGAAGTTTACTGTTGCTCTAGATTGTGATGAGGTGCTTAATAATCTCATTGAGAAAACGCTAGAGCTATATAACACGAGACATGGCACAGAACTAACGACAGAGATTTTCACGCAATATGACTTTTACAAATGCCTTCCATTTGAAATTGCAGAGGAGCTAACTTCTATTTTTATGGAGAAAGAGCTGTGGGACTCACTATCCCCAGCTCCTGATTCTCAGTGGGGAGTTAAGAAGCTAATTGATAATGGGTATGATGTCTACGTTGCAACAGCAACGCATTATTCAAATTTCGCGTGGAAAGTTGATTGGTTCGCCAAGAACTTCCCATTTATTGACCAGAAACATATTATCTGTATTCAAAACAAGTCGCTATTGCATGTAGATGTACTTGTTGATGATTGTGCAGAGAATTTAATGGCTACAAATTATGCAGTTGATAGAGTGCTTCTTGATAAGCCATGGAATCGAAACGTACATGACGATGTGTATGGAATTTATAGAGCTAATAACTGGGAAGAAATTGTAGAGCATGTAAATGAACTATATAAAGATGCCAAAGGGCTTTATTTGATGGAGGGATGCTAATTGATTGTAACGAAGCGTGACGGACGAAAGGTAGAATTTGATAAAACAAAGATCGAGAACGCGATTTTAAAAGCACATAAAAGTATTTATCATGGAGATAATTTTGAAGATATTCAAGATTTCGCTGTAAAGGTTGCTTCCGACATCGAGTCAAGCAATTCTGCTTCCGAACTTTCCGTTGAAGACATTCAGGATATGGTTGAACGAAAGCTGATGGCATCTCGGTTCAAAACAACTGCACGAGCATATGTGAACTATCGTTTTTTGCATGAAATGGCAAGAAATCAGTATCAAGAACTCATGCAAGCAGTTTCGGAAAAACTAACAGCGAATAATATCCAAAACCAAAATGCGAACGTTGATGAGGCTTCATTCGGTGGGCGTATCGGAGAGGCGAGTGATGTTGTTACAAGACGTTACGCGCTGGAATATCTCGTTTCTCCAATGGCAAAGGCCAACCATGAAAATAATGAAATTTATATCCATGATCTTAATGCTTATGCAGTCGGGTCTCACAACTGTTTAAGTATTCCGTTTGATGATTTGCTTGCAAATGGATTTAATACTAGGCAGACGGATGTACGTCCAGCACAAAGTATCAATACAGCGTTTCAGCTTGTAGCAGTTATTTTTCAGTTGCAGAGTCTACAGCAATTTGGTGGGGTAAGCGCGACACATCTTGATTGGACAATGGTGCCGTATGTCAGAAAAAGTTTCAGAAAACATTATCTCGATGGGCTTAAATATGTTGGAGATATCAAAAATTATCCAGCAGAGCACATTCCTATTGACGCGGGGATAGAAGACGCAGAATATAAAATCTATCCTAATGTTTATAAATATGCTATGGACATGACAACAAAAGAATGTTATCAGGCAGTTGAGGGGATGTATCATAATTTAAATACACTCCAAAGCAGGTCAGGGAATCAATTGCCATTTACGTCAATCAATTATGGCACTTGCACACTTCCAGAAGGTCGCATGGTAACAAAGGCGCTACTTGATGTTTCAATTAAAGGAATTGGAAGACTTCATCGCACTAGCATTTTCCCATGTGGAATTTTTCAATGCATGAAAGGTGTAAATAGAAAGCCCGAAGATCCAAACTATGACTTGTTTAAATTAGCACTTAAATCCACAAGCCTTCGACTTTATCCGAACTATGCAAATGTAGATTGGAGCAATAATGCCGGATATGACATCAACGATCCTAGAACATTCTTTAGCACAATGGGATGTAGAACAGCGAATGGGTATGATATCAACGGTTTAGGCCAGCTTAAGGACGGCAGAGGAAACATCTGCCCTACAACAATTATTATGCCAACATTGGCGATGGAAGCAAAAGAATATGTAATGAATAATTCGGAGCCATTTAGCGAAAATCTTGAAGGAGACACAGTAGACAAATTCTTAGAAATTCTTGACCAAAAAATCCATGAAGCAAAAGATATGCTTCTTGAACGTTTTGATTGGATTTGTTCTCAGTCGCCGGAAGCAGCAAAGTTTATGTATGAAAACAATGTTATGGCTGGGTATGTTCCAGAAGAAGGCATTCGCTCCGCTCTAAAACATGGGACAATCGTGATCGGTCAACTTGGCCTTGCAGAAACTCTTCAAATTCTTATCGGGTGTGATCATACAGATCCTTGTGGGATGGAGCTCGCAAAACGCATTGAACAGTTGTTTAAAGACAGATGTGCAGAATTCAAACAAGAATACAAGCTAAATTTTGGAGTTTACTATACTCCTGCGGAAAATCTTTGTTACACTGCTATGCGTAAGTTTAAACAGAAGTATGGCGAAATTCCAAACGTATCCGACAAAGACTTCTTTACTAATTCAATCCATGTCCCTGTTTGGAAGGAACTTAATCCTTTTGAAAAGATTGATATTGAGTCTCAGTTGACTGGATATTCAAATGCTGGATGTATTACATATATTGAATTGGAAAGCAGTTGCAAAAACAATCTTAAGGCACTTGAGACTATTGTTAGCTATGCAATGGACAAAGACATCCCTTATTTTGCAATTAATGTTCCCAACGACCAATGTATGAACTGCGGGCATTGCGATGAAATGACAGACACATGCCCAGAATGCGGAAGTGATGATATTAAGAGATTACGCCGTGTAACTGGATATCTTACTAATGATTATAAAACAGCATTCAATAAAGGGAAGCAACAGGAAGTCGAAATGCGCGTTAAACACGATAAAATTATTAGCAGGTGATTAACGTATGAACTATTTAGGAATTAGTAAATGCTCGATTGCAGATGGCACCGGAGTACGTTGTGTACTCTGGTGCTCTGGGTGCACAATGCACTGTTATAATTGTCAGAATCCACAGACATGGGATTTTAATGCAGGAGCTGTATTTGACAGTGCAGCGAAAGAACGTCTATTTAAGGCGTTGAATCATCCATACATTCAAGGGCTAACTCTTAGTGGTGGGCATCCTCTAGAATATGAGAACCTTCAAACTGTATATGATATTATTAAAGAGTTTAAAGAAAAATTTCCAGACAAAGATGTCTGGCTCTATACTGGATATACTTTAAAGATTAATGATTTTGATACAGCAGTTGATGTCGGTTGGGACAATGGCCTACTAAGAAATTACATCCTAGCAATGTGTGATGTCGTGGTGGATGGGAACTATATAGATTCTTTGAGAGATTTGACATTGCCATTCAGGGGAAGCTCAAACCAGCGACTTATTGATGTTAAGGAGACAATTAAACAAGGACAAATTATTCTGTACAATACAAAATTATAAATTTCAACAAAGGAGTAATGAATTATGGAAGACTACGGTACGAGAGAGAAGACAATTGAAGAACTAGAGGAAGAGCTAAAGGCGGCTTCCGAAAATTATAAGCGACTTAATGATCTGGTTAAGCAGAAGAAGGACGCAGAAGAGAAGAAGCGCAATCAGAAGATTGAGGCCGAAAAGAAGGAGCGCATGAAACACATTGATGAAAGCCTTAGTGCTGTTAATGACGAGATCAAGCAGTACCTAAACGATTATGGTGTTCTTCGACTAAACAAGCGCTATTATTACCTAAACTATGTATTCAATGGCACCAGCCCGTTCTGGATTAATTTTTAATCTTGGAGGTGTTTGACATGAACATTAAGTTTGCTAAGACACGACCAGATGCCAAGATTCCGACAAAGCGACAGGGAGATGGATGTTACGACCTTTACGTTTGCTTCGACGAAGAGTTTGTAACAATTCCACCTCATTCTGTTAAGCTAGTGCCGACAGGTCTATGTAGCACTTTTGATAGCAATTATCGCATTGGCTTTAGAGAGCGGGGTAGCAACACAAAGTCCGCCTTGCTCGTAATGGCTGGGCAAATTGATTCCAATTTTACTGGGGAGTGGTTCGTAGCCTTGTACAATGGCAATGATATTCCAATTGAGATTACAAAGAATGTATCGGAAGTTATGAAGGAAGAAGATTTTATTCGCGTCCCGTACTGTAAGGCCGTTGCGCAGTTTGCTGTAGAGGAAGTTCCTCAAGTGGATATTGAAGAAGTAGATGCTGATTATATTATGAATCTTAATACTGAGCGCGGCGCAGGGATGCTTGGGAGTAGTAATAAGTGAGCATTGGACAAATAATGACTGAAAAGATAAGGAGACGAAATATGGATAAAAAACCACTAGGCTACTTGGGTGGCGATATAATGAGCTGGGGCTCGAATCTTGCCAGACAGTATGAATATGACAAGTTCAACGAGCTAAATCTTTCAGTAGATGTATACTCCCCGATTCAAAATAAGTCTATCAACGATAAATCTAATATGACAGAGGAAGAGAACAATTGTCTCGCAGAAAAGATTACCGCTGCAGATATTGAACGTCTTTGGAATAGTGATTTTGTTGTAATGTGCCCTGAGCAAAGTGCAATCGGCTCAATGTGTGAAACAGGATGCCTCTTCGGATGGAAGTACATGTCCGAAAAACTTATGGACATCATTGAGGCGTGTGAAGACAATCACGCTCCTGCGGAGGGGACACTGGCTTGTTTGAAGAGAGAAATTAATCGCATGGCTAATAAACAGAACTACTTCCACTACTTTGATATCCGAACAAATCATTTAAATGAAAAAGATTGGCGTAGAAGTTTCTCCATCAATCAACTACTATATGGAATGATTCTATATACTGCCAAGTATGGAGATATTGAAACATTTGACGAGATTATGAAGCATTTGGAGGAAGAGTATGGAGAGTAATATGATTTATGGAATTGGAGACAAGCCGCCGTCTGGCAAAATGCTTCTTTTTGGTGTACAGATGGTACTCTCTGTCTTTGTAGCAACTGTATTGATTGCAAATATTTGCGGCGTCGCAACATCAGGAGCTCTTGTTGGTGCAGCGCTTTCAACATTGAGTTATATTCTAATCACTAAAAGGCAGTCGCCAATGTTTCTAAGTAATAGCGGAGCATTCGTTGCGCCAGTAATGTTTGCACTAGGCATTGCTGGATACTCTGGGGTAGCTGTTGGTGGCCTTACGGCTTGTATCGTTTATTGCATCTTGGGACTAATTTTTACAAAGATTCCTTACCAGTCAATTTATAAGGTGTTCCCTGCATCTCTAATTGGAGCGGTTACGTGTGTTATTGGAGTAAATTTATTTAGTTTTATTCCCGGATATATTGGAGAAGCTGGACAGTGGGGAGTCGCCATTGCAATGATTACAATGCTTTCTATTGCGCTAATTTCTCATTATGCAAAAGGTATCGCTCGTATTCTGCCATTTTTGCTTGGAATTTTGATTGGTTATGCGGTTGCCGTTATTCTTACTATTACTGGGACATGTAATCTAGTAGACTTTTCTGTGTTTGAAAATCTTAAAATTATTCAAATGCCTGACTTCGCGTTCACGCACTGGGAGACAATTGAATGGGGCAACATTGTTCCAATTGTGATCATGTTTGTAGCATACACTATCTCAGCCAGCATGGAAGCATTGAGTGATCACGCAGCATTAGGTGGCATTATCGGAGTAGATCTTTACGCAAAGCCCGGACTTAATAAGATATTTTTCGGTGAAGGTTTTGGCAATTTGATTAGCGTATGTTTTGGTGGCCTTGGCTCCTGTAGTTATGGAGAGTCGGTGGCAGAAATTGGATTTAGTCGGGTTGCATCGGTATCTGTTACAGCAACAGCCGCAATTATTCTTGGCCTTTTAGGATTTATCGCTCCAGTTCAGGCATTTATTGTATCAATTCCTAGTTGTGTCTTTGCCGGAGCTGCTATTATCCTTTACGGTTTCATTGCTTGTTCTGGCGTAAAAATGCTACAAAAAGTAGACCTAAATGTGCAGAAAAATCTCATTATTGTATCTGCGGTTCTATCAATTGGAATTAGCGGTATTGCGATTGGCGGTGCTACAATTTCTCTATCAACAACAGCACTCGCTCTTATTGTTGGGATCATTCTTAATCTAATTCTTCGTGTTAAGGAGTGATAACTATGCACACGGTATTCCTAATTGTTGGGAAAAGTTCTTCTGGAAAGGACTCACTTGTAAACAAGCTATGCAACGAGCACGGATATCGACAGTTAAAATCATATGCCACTCGTCCTCGCAGAAAAGACGAAGGAGACACTCATACTTTTATTACAAAGGACGAAGTTGCTCAATATCAAGGTCAAATGATTGCTTATACGCAAATTGGAGACGCAATTTATTTTGCAACCAAGGATCAGCTTATGGAATCGGATCTGTATTGCATTGACTATCGTGGTATTGAGTATATGCATTCACTTTCGCTTGATCTTTCTGATGTTCGCTTCGTAACAATTTACATTCATGTGCCAGATGATATTCGTGAAGAGCGAGCTATCAATGGCAGAAAAGACGATGCACTTACGTTTTACAAACGCTGTTTCAATGAGAACGAGCAGTTTTCGGAGATGATTATGCGAGACGATTTTGACTATGCAATTTCAAATATTGATTTTAATAAAGCGTATAAAATTTTTGAAACAATTGTCGGGGAGGAACTAAAAGGTGATTAAGCGTGACATTACAGAAACTATTTACGAATATGACAAGAACGGCAATCTTGTTCAGAAGACTGTTACAGAAACACACGAAGTAGACGATGAGACAAGATATCCTCCAGTCAATTGGGCTTCTACTACATACGTAGGAGATACAACAGCGCACAATTGCACGTGTAGTAGCCATTCTTGACTCAAAAAATGCGTATAAATGCGCAAAACTGAATAGCAATATGTCGGTAGTGTAATTTCTCACATTGCCGGCATATTTATTTATCAAAATGCAATGATATAATATAAAATATAGCAAATATAATAGGAGAGTGATAATATGAAATACATAACAGTAAAACAATTATATGAAAAATTAAATGCAGAGCATCCGGGGCTAATTGGAATTAATAGTGTCTATGAGCTTGTCAAACGTAAAGACTTCCCGTCAATTAGAAATGGGCGTAAATTCCTTATCATTGAGGACAAAGTTGATGAATGGTTTGAAAAGAAAAGTTTGGCTTATAAAAGATAGATAAACTATATTGAATTGTGGTCAAAAGATGTGGTACAATAAAATTGTGGTAAATGATGTGGTCATTCAGCAAAAACATATCACTTAAATCTAGGAGAATCAATGACTTGAGTTGTTTTTATTTATGGACACTTATGGTTCATATAGCCTGAGAAACAGCCATAAAAACATAATAGAACAGCTATTCACAAACACAAGTCTAAAGCATTGGAGCTAGAATATATGCTGGTTTAGGCTTGCTTTGGAAGAAAATTGTATTCACTCGATATCACCAATAATCTTGTACTGTTATGATAAATAATCAAAAAATTGTGGTATTATTGTGGTACGATTGTGACTAAAAATTGCCATTGACCATATTGTTTTCATCAAATATAATAATGATATGAACTATAATTTTGTATTGTTAGAAAATGGAGGAATATATTTATGGCAAAGAAAAGAAGTAATGGGGAAGGATCGTGGACGCAAAGAGACAATGGCACTTGGAAATTGTCTGTAGCTTATAAAGGAATAGGAAGAAAATATTTTTACGGGGACAAGCAAACTTGTTTAAAGAAAAAACGTGAATTTGAAGTATTACTTAATAAAAATATCGTTGGGGATAAGGATATATTATTTGAAGATTTTATTCATTCTTGGCTTTTCACAGTCAAACAGCCAACATTGAAACCTTCATCATTTGATAGAATGGAACGTGTATTAAAAGAAAAACATGTGACAAGATTATATAATTTAGAAATGAAACAAATAGATGGACATTTAATTCAAACTTTTATTATTAATAAAATGAAAGACGATGGGCTCGCATATGAAACAATTAAGAAAACATGTTCTGCATTAGGAGAGATATTCAATTATGCATTACTACGAGAAAAGATTGATAGAAACCCGATGGGGGAAGTTAGACTACCAAAAAAGTCGCTATTTGTACAAAAAGAAAGAAGATATTTGTCTCAACAAGAAAGAGAAAAATTAATACAAACATGCTATTCTAGGCATAAAAATGGAGTGCGTATTTATAAGAATGGCGCTTTGTATGTATTTTTACTATATACTGGATGCAGAGTTGGAGAAGCTTTAGCTTTAAGGTGGAGCGACATTGATTTTGAAACGCGCACTGCGAAAATTTATAAAACTGTCGCTCGTATCAATGACAGAAGCAAGAGTAAAAATAAGACCATTGAAATTGTATCCAATTCTACAAAAACAGGAGTCGCAAGAACTATTTATTTGTCAGACATGGCAATTGCTGCGTTAAGAGACCTGCAAGAGCAGATTGGATGGGAGCCAAACGGATACATTGTCCATGTGAATCATACAAAACCAATTTGTAAAGTCGCTGCACAAAACACATTCAATCGCATTGTTAAAAGAGCAGGGATAGAGCATTGTGGAGTCCATGCGCTCAGGCATTCTTTTGTAAGCCTAATGTTACACAATAATGTCCCACTTGCAATGGTGTCTCAAATGGTGGGGCATCTAAATATAAACATGACGCTGCAAGTATATTCTCATCTATTAGACGAAACAAAAATTGAGTCTATGTCAATTATAAAAGACATTAAATAGCAGAATGTTCTTTATAATTGACATTAACTACACTCCCCCACTACTGATTTCAAAAAGGTGCTATCACCTTGTTAATTTTAACCATAGTTTTTGCTATAAAGGTGATTGCACTTTTTGGCGAAAAATGTTATGATATTCATATAAAGGTGGTGTGAATATGACATGCAAACCGGGAACAAAATCCATTACATTTAGGCTTCCAGAAGAAGAAAAATTCCAAATAGAGCTTGCAGCTCACGCAGAGAATAGGTCAGTGAATAATTGGATACTAAATGTGATTAGAATCCATTTAAAAGCGCAGCAGGGCGCAAAAAAATAGGGACTAGAGATTTTACTCTCTAGTCCCTAAACGTTTATTATGCTTTCAACCAATCTTGGCTCTCATAATATTTCGTAATTGTATGATATAGTTCTGACCCCATAGAATTACAATGAAGCTCATTAATGTACTTTGAATAAATTTCATCAATATGATTCTTTTCTTCTGGATACAATTTTATTCCACGAGCACATCTAGACGCGCATTCAGACAACTCCGCCTTGATCCGATCCCGCTCATTTTCAAAGACTCTATTGTAAAGCGTACACAACTTAGAATCAACGTTATTCAGCCTTGTGTCAACATCTTTTAGATGATTAATAATCTGATCGTCGGCTTTCTTGCTTTTTGTTTCTTGCTGGTCAATCTTGTATTCTAAATTATTAAGCTGCTTCGTATGAGCTTTCATTGTATTAGTTAGTTCCTCGGCATTTGTTGTGTTTCTGAGCCATGTTTCTATTTTTTTTCTTATTGGTTTAATCAGAACGCCAAAGAACGCAACGATTACCATAATCCCGCTTATTAGGCTGGATATGTTTGTAATTAAATCTATCATTGTTTATGTCACTCCAAACAATATAATTTATTCTCCTTTTAATATATCAATCTCGCGCTGAAGTTCTTGGCATTTTTTAACTAGTAACGGAATAATCTCATCATAGGCTAATGAATAGTTTTTATGTTCTTTTGTGCTTTCATCTTCGTCATAATGAACAATTCCCGTTTTCTGTTTTGATTCATTTGAACTTAATAGTACTTGCTCTACATCTTGTGCGATAAATCCATAATGTATTGTATCAGAATCGTCATTCTTTAATACATATTGAACCGGCTTTAGCTTGTCAATGATGTCAATATCAATATCGTTAATGTCGCGCTTTAAATTTCTATCAGAATCCACTTGTGGAGACGAAGCAAAACTTGCTGCCCATTCACAGCGAAATAACCCTTTGTTGTCAGCTTGTTTTTGTGCAAAACTACCAATTGCAATTGAGCTATTGTCACCAGAAATATTTAATGGTACATTCTTTGTCCCAACATTTGTGTAAAACATAGCGTATTGACCAACACTGTCAGAGATAACAATTTTGAAATCATATGCGGTGTCTACAGCGAAAGAAGCATTTTTATACGTATATGTGTAGCTAGTTCTATCACTCGCGTCATCTTTCACAACAACACTATTTGATTCGGAATACGTAGCATCTGAACGTTTTTTACTATATGCTTTAATTTTGATATTGTTATTGCCACCTAACGTATAAAACGACGCATTTAACTGGTGCGTAACATATTGCCCAGACCCATTCATGCTACCATCTGCGTTGCTTCTAAACGAAGTTATTGAAGTAATAGTTGGTGAATTATAATCTATTATGGTAATTTCGCCTGTTGTGCTTGCTGTTCTCCCACGACTATCTGTAACAGTTACTGTATAAGTTTGTTTGCCAGCTACAGTTAGAGTATTACTCGTCATACTGTATGAAGTTGCTGAACCAGTTTTAGTCTCAGATAAATTTTGCCCACTAATAACACATTTTGTGATAGTAGAACCATATGATCCGGCTGCATACACTGTCCACGTAACAGCAGAATTGTTTTTAACATACATTCCACATCCAGAAGGATTTGTCCTAGCAATAGATGAAGTAAAACTATTGATAGAAGGTTTCATACTATTCGGAACATATAATATAAAATTAATTGTTTTTTCTCCAATTAGTGTTCCGCCATTGTAAGTAAGACATTTTAACGTACCAGTTCCATACCACGAGTTTGGAATTTGTCGTGCCAATTCACGTGATGGTGTCCAACTAACAGATGAGCTTGAAGTATTTATAGCAATAGTACCAGACTTATTACCAAATTTATACTCTAATGTATGTGTAAAAGAAGATACCGCTTTTGAAATGCTAATTGTTATTGGTGAACCTATAGTCGTGCCAGACACACTAATACTTGAAGCTCTTGGAATCTGTGGTAAGTCAACATAATAATCATACCTTGTGCTACTAATGGCATAAGTATAAATAGCTGCCTCTGCCCACGCGGAGAATGATTGCGTGCCATCCGAATTGTGCGTTAAAGTAAAGCTGCCAGAATCAAGAACTTCACCAACATGCATTGCAAACCTGTCCGCACGGCTATAAACTGTAACACCTGCGATACTAACAGTTACAGGGCCTGTCATAACATAGCGAGATGAGCTCCCGGTTCCCCCAGCAGACATAACAGTCCAATATATTGTAGATGTATTGTTTGCGACACTTTGCGATGAAGACCATTCTACTCTAATTCTATCTGGATATAAGCTTCCAGCAGCATTATATACACTTGTTTCAAACGCACCACTTGATGCAGTTGCCATAAAATATCACCTCCACGTTATTGTATTGCAACAATAGACAAGCTTCCATTGCTTTCTATTTGAAGCTTAAAATTGCCTAAAGAAATAGATGATAGTTTCTCTTCTGTGCCAACTTTTAAACTACCCTCAATTTCTGCTTGTTTCATGTATGCAGTATCATTCGCAAAATAAGTAATTGGAATACCAAATTTAATTTCTGGATCTGCAAAATTTTCACCAATTGAACTTATCGGCTTATATTGGGCAGACAAAAAATCTGGATTTTTATAATAGTCGTAATAAGTATCATTGTTTTCTTGGTGGATATATAAAATATAATCATAATTATTATATCTATTGCTTTGTGTTGGTTCAGACTCTACTGTTATAATTCTCGCCTTACGACAGAATTCAATTCTTTGTGCAGAAACTCTTGAGAAATATTCTCCAGAACCGTTGTTTTCGCCAACAACTAAACCATTATCGCCATCAAAACTAAAGAAAGAAAGCTTCTCGGCTGCGTCGCCTTTATTCATAGTTACTGTTCCGTCTTTATCAACCATAAAAGCATAGGAACCATCTTCCTGCTCGCCAATACAAATTTGGCCACCAACTATACTACTACCTTCGACCAGTCCAGCACGAACACAGCCTGCTAGAATGCCCCAATATTCTTCTCCATTAATAGTATAATTACCAAATACAGACTTAGTCGTCTGGAAATTGTCGTCTGAGTATAGGAATTTATTATTGGTAATCCAGCCCTCATGATTATCTAATACGCCATCTACAACTTTACGAAGGTGAATACCATAATTATCCCACGACACACTTTGTCCAGCAGAATTTGATTTAATTGAAGTCGTTGCGTCAATTAATCCGTTTCTAATTCTCTCATCAATAGCAGTGGCTACGTCATAACCCTTTTGCCAATAAGAAGAACCACTAGCAACTGCTTTACCAGCGCTAACTGCTTGAGACAACAAGTCAGCATGAATATCGCCCTGATCCTTCGCTGATAGTAAGTCTCCAAAAGTACATGAGAAATTACTTAAATCAGAAAAATTAAGCTGAACTTCGAGCAACCTTGCTTTCTTTATAAAGTTATCTCTCAGTTTAACTTTGACAAAATTGCCAAGGCTAAACTGATTTAGAATAGGGGCGAACTCAGGCATAGCATAGATATTTCTCATAGAAGCAAAGAAAGACAACTTCGGTTGAGAAATCTTTTTGAGTTCTTTTTGTCCAGCGACTAATAATTCTTTCTGCGTATTAATCTTATCTAAGTCAGTATCAATTTCTGAAACATAGAAGCAATCATCCGAATATTCGTCCTCTCTTAGAAACAGGGACAATCTATCCAAATTCTCTGGAGTAAAGTTTTTATTAACGCTTATGTCCTCTGATATTAACGTGATTTCATCATTTACTTTTTGGATCTCCGCTTGAATATCTTCAACCTTTTTTTGTTTATTCTCTAGTTCTTTATTAATGGCATTAAGCTTATTAAGATTATTTATATAAGCTTTGTATTCATCACTATCTGCGTCCTTTTTGTCCCATTCAGCAGCAATTTGTACATCTTGGATTGACAAGTATATATCTTTTTTTTCTTTGAGAGAATTAATACCTTCTGCCCCAACAACTAAGTTTCTTTCATTCCAAACATAAGTATACTTTTGTTCATCTTTGCCCGTCTGCTCGTTCTTCACAATAGACACTTTAATCTCGCATACATAATACTTAGAAGCAACTTCATTTCCATTGTTATCTTGGTTGACTATTTTATAAACTTCACCAAGGTTATCTATACTTGCTTCTGGCAAATAAAGTCCTGCTTGTTCAAAGTTCTCTGGAGTAACAATCTTTTCTGTAATTTTATATTCGTCAGGGACAGAATTTTCTTCAGTTAACTGACTGTCTATAAGCTTGTATAGCCTTTTTAATGTTTCAGTATAGCCTTCTACCCACACAACATAATCTCCGGCTTTTGGTTCATAGGAGTCAAGTTTGGGGTAGACATCTGTAATTAATATTTGGCCATCTCCAGCATCAGATTCAACTACCAGCAATGCGTTTTCTACCTCAATAGTTTTTACAATAAGTTTATCTCCATTTTCAAGTGTGGCATACACCGTCAATGTTTTTGTAGTTTTGTTGTACAGATATCCATTTTCGCCTTCTGAAATTGTTTCAGTTAACATAGAATCAGGGGATTTCTTTTCAACGATATGCTTTGAACCAATGTCGTTTTGTAGCACGAAATGATTATCTAAAAATTCAGCGGAAACTGTATCTCCAATTCCTAAACTAGTGGTAATAGTTAATATGCTAGAATTAAATGTGTAATCTTCAGTAATATTGTCATTAATTCTAACAGAAGTTAATGCTTTATTACTATTTGAAACAACAAATGATTTGTTAATAGTTTTAAACAAAACTATATCGTCCTGACTGAGCCTACTATCATTAACAACTAAACTATTTTCATTTTTGTCATAAGTATAATCCTTAACGTCAACAGTTAGCTCTTGTGTCTTCCCGTCATTTGACTGGCGCAAAATACACACTGCCGCAATATTTTCATTTGCAGACAATTGTTTAACATCGAAATGAGTGTCAATAGACGCTACAACCACAGAGCTATTTATCAAAAGATTGTCCAGAGAAATAGTTAATTTTTTAGTACTATAATCATACTCATATTGTTTGACACCAATTTCTTTGCCATCAACGAGCACAGATACTATTTTGTCTTTTGGCAGAGATAGAGAAAAAGATTTTGGAACAAATTCTATTACAATTTGTTCTCCACTAAACAATAAGTCTAAATTAGAAACTGTGACAACATTATCCGAAAAAGTGTAGTTAACTTTCTGAGAATTAATTTTGACAGATAATATTTGTTTATCGTACTGTTGGCTTTCAAACTTATTATTAACTAAATTTATAACAACTCTATCGCTTGGATTTAATTCATTTATTGTTAAAATATTTCCATCCAAATTATATCCATGCTGCTTCTCGCCATTTACCATTACTGACACAATTTCCTTGTCGTCATCATCTGATAAATCAAAATGCGTATCAATTGATTCAATTTTAATAGTATCTTCTGCTGACAAGCCATTGATAGTTAGTTGTGCTCCGTCCAGCTCATACTTAGAAGAATCCGTGTCATTTATCTTCACGGAAACGACTTTGTCTCGAAGCTTTTCTAAAGTGAAAAGATTTTGAACATATTCTACTTTAATAACGCTTCCATATTTTATTGCATCAGCATCATTAATAGTAATAGTTGACCCAGTAGTGTTCACAGTATATTTAACATCATTTCCATCAACTTTAACAGCAGCTATAGCATATCCGCTTGGAATAGACGCCTGAACGCTCGTAAACAGTGTACCACTCGGTGTGCTGATTTTTATTTCGTCACCAACAGATAGCGCGACATTGATTGTCAAATATTTTTCATTACCACTCTCCCAATAAGAATATTCAGATGACGTTAACTCACGAGCGCCATTAATAATAATCTTGCTGTCTTTTGTAATCACGCTCTCTATTACGAACTTATTCTCACATGTGACTACTTCAACTGTATTACCAGTTGTTAACAAAGACTTATTAGTGATTTCTAATTTGTTGTTTGAATATTCATAGTTAGTGTTATTTACTTCTTTGCCTTCAATTTTTACAATGCTATTCTCATTGAAGTTAAAATCTGATGGAAGAGTAAATATATATGAGCCATCGAAAGTGAAAGTTGCAACATCTTCTTGTGCAGTTATCGTTTCGACCTGCATATTTGGCTCATTAAAAGTTTCATTTTTGCTATCAACAACAATCTCTTCAATTTCGCTGTTAATTTTATATTCCTTAATAACTTTATCTATATTATATGAAACGGTATCTCCATTTACATTGAATTGTTCTTGTGCGCTTTGTACGGGGAGCTGTTGTACAACGCCAGCAACAAAATCCTCTTTTGTCGTCTTTACATCAAAATATTCTTCTGTTGATCCGCTAATGTCCTTGCTATAGAACCCGCTCATGTGCTTAGACTGCTTGTCCATGTAGTATTTATATTCTTGGTACAAGCTATCTCCCATCCACTCTGGAGTACAATAATAGTCCAAATTCATAATAGAAGGTAGTCCGAAGTTAACATTTCGAATATCTAAATCATCTGCGCCTTTTACAGTAAGAACTGTTTTAATATCATCCGCAGAATAATTTACCTTCATGTCATTAGAAAGGTTTTTAAATGAAACAAAAACGTCTGTATTATGTTTGTCATTAGAGACTTCAATAATATCCCCTTGGGCTGGAACATTATTAAAAGACAATTCTTTTGTGTCCTGATTATACTTATATTCAGTTATAACATGCCCATTGATTGTAATTTCTGCGTCTGTAGGAACACCACATTGCAGCTTAAAACTATTCGTTTTTCCATCGCCAATAAACCGTTCTGCTTCATTTTCTGCAGAAATATTGACTTTATTATTAATTGTGTCAAATTCTACATAGCACTTGAACGTTTCGCACATGTCGTTCATAATAAAGTCATAAATAGATTGGCGATCAATTTCAAAACTACGATGTTGGTTTTTTAGCTCATCGTCTACATGTCCAACTGTCCAACCATATGCCTTTTGAAGTACAAGATGAATTAAGCTATGCGCAATATTATTTGGATTGTATAGCACAACTTCATCAATACTACTAACTGCGCCTTCAACGTCACCTACGTTGATAGTAAAGTTCTCAAGATATCTTTGAGACAAAGAATACTCTAGCGAATAAGCATTAATATGTTTATACTCTTGAATACCATTACCATCAATCTCTGGGTCTTGCAATTGGAAATAACCAAAGCCTTCTAGATACACAAGCCTAAGTCCTTCAACATAATCATAGTACGGCGTTGGCTTTGTCTCTCCAGTAATAATATCGCAATAAATAGAAGGAACATCAAATGAAATTTCACTATATGAGTTAAATTTGAAAGTACCTTCTAGATTAGTCACATTTAATTTACAAATCTTTTCTTTGTTTGTCTGGCACAAAACTACATTTGGGGCACGATAAGTGTCAGACAATAAGTCTTTTGGTAGTTGCATTTCTTTCACCTGCCTTTGTTATGAAATACTTACTTGTCGTATAGGTTTATTAATAATTAACTCTCCGTTTACGACCTCTGCATCAAATTCATTAAATGGGCATACGCTTCCATCGTCTTCAAGCGTAAGCACACCATTCGAAACGTCCGTACCAATTTCTAACTTCACGTCCTTGAGTTCTCCTCTTACAATCATTTTGTGTCCCTCAACTTTGATATTAGTCCAAATTGGAGGGTTCTTAGTTGTGTCGCCTTTGATTTTTAATACCTTGCCTTCTACCCAAACGGCCAATCCATCTTTTAGGTCATAATCATTTAATAGCCCATCTGCTACCTTCATCGGATATCTGAATTCAATTTTTAATGTTCCAGTACCATTCGCGTAAAAATAATTAGTTCCGGGCAACAATGTAGGGAATATAAAATTGAAATCATCGTCAAAGATTCTCTTATCATTTGTGGAATATACAACGAAGTTGTTATCTATTGTAACTGTTTCGTCCTGTTGTAATTTTTCAAATTTAGTTTCGTTATTTAATGATTTATTTTTAACAATCAAACTTCCATTGTTCGAACTGTTCTGAAATGTTACATTTGGATAGATATAAGAATAAATGTCATCACTTTGGTTGTCTATTGCGAATTCAGTCTCTCCTGCAATTTTGATTTCTACAGGATATACTTTTGAATACGCCCATGGACTTACTGCGGTAAATGTGGTTACGATGCCAATAACTCTTGCGTCCATCTTCTGAAGCTGTACATTCGTGAATCTACCAAGATATGAACACACAACGTCTCCATCTTTGTCGCAGACATCCATCCATGCGTTACTTCTAGAACCAGTAAGCCAGCGCAATGTATTTCTAACTTTGTATGGGCCAATATCAGACCCATCTACTTCTACAAATGTTACAGACGGAGTTGCGACAGAATTATATTTTGCGCCATAGTCTGTGCGCATTGTGCCATCATAGCTATCAGTAAAAACTGGCTCCATATCTAAGTATGAATCTACTGTACCGTTATCTGGATTGAATGTGCTTACAACAAGTTCTAAATCATAATTTGTTTGATTGCGGAAACGAATTTTAGGATGATATATCGCCAAGATATCACACCTCCTACTAACTACTTGAAATTATATAAATAGGAGAGAGCTATTGTGCTCTCTCCTATAATTTTGTGTTATCTAACACGATTATAAAGCTTTTTATTGATATTTTTCATATAATTGTCCATCTGATCTTGTACCGCCTTGGTAATGTTCGGGATAGAACTATTATCTGCTCTGTCAATATGGACAACCTCTCCGACTTGGAGGTTCAACTCAAGATTGTTGTTAATAACATGAGGCGCACTAACAACAGGTCTAGATTGCTCTAGAACACTAGATGGATCTAGTTTGCCCCATTCCATAAGTCTTTCTGTTAGGTCTGCAGGAATAATTCCTGTTCCTTTCTTAATATAAGAAAGCCTACCTGCACCGTCTGGAACAAGCTGCAACTCTTCACCAAGCTCGTCAAGGAATGCGAACTGGTCTTTATCAATTGATTTAGCTCCACTACTGTAACCCTCTATGTCGCTCAGACGCACCCAGCCAGTATAGCCACCATTTCTACCAATGAGAACTTCCGAATCTGTTGCCTGATAAACTGTAAATGTAGAGCCCGGAACCCAAGACTGCATGCGTGTTCCATTACCACCATTTCTGGAGAAATTAGTTGCTGATTTCTTAACAGTTACAGACGAACCCTTAGTCGGGGCTGCTGGAGTGGATGGTTCAGTAGCTGGGGACTGCTGTGGAGTCGAAGGAGTTGGCGGAGTGTACTTCGCACTCTCAGTCGAATTCTTCTTGTTATTTGTGGCCTTAATTATGCTATCTGCGGTCTTATCAGCTTCAACTTGTAAATCTACAAGCTCTTGTTTTAATGCGCGTAATTGCTCAGTAAATGCGCTCGCAGAAGTGTCTAATTGCTCCTGATAAGTGCCAATGGCATCTACGCCTTCTAGCCAAGGTTTGGTTACAGAATCAGAAAGAGTGATTCCATACTTATCTGCGATTTCAGATAGATTTTGTGCTAACGAATCTGTATTAGCAGCGATAACAGCATAGCTATCTTGAATGACTTGGTTCTCATTCTTCAGCGATTCATCAAGTGCATCCATTTCGTCCTGCTTGTTGTCTTGATAATTCTCAAGAGACTTGTCTAGCGCCTCTTGCTGCTTTTCAACACTATGGTCATAATACAGGTCGTTTAACTCGTCTTGCGCTTGCTTCAGTTCGGCTTCTAATTTTTTCTTCTGTGCAATCGCGGATGCTGAATTGTCGCCAGAAATTACTGCAAGCCTCTTTTGAATGTCCGCAATATTCTTTTGACTTTCTGCGACTTGTTTTGCAAAGTCATTCGCATCTTTTTGTAGACTAAGTTCCTCCTTCTTTTTGTCTATTAATTCTGAATAACTGTCAATTTCTTTTTGCATTCCATCTTTGACAGCCTGAACACGAGTCTTATTCAGATCAATAATAGACTTCTTCGCGGATTCTTGTGCCTCAATTGCGTCCCATTGATTCTCTTTAAGCTCAGCAAGCTTTTCGTTATACTCATCTGTGCTATAAAGCCCAGCGGCATAATCTTTCTCCAGACGTGCAATCGCTTCGCCGTATTGCTCAACCTTAAAGTTTGCAACTTCTAACTGTTGTGCAAGTAGACCAAGAGCAGTTACGCCATCTTTCGTCCAATTGCCGAATTCATCTACTACTTTCTCCTCGTCAGACACAAGATTGTACAAATGAGAAAGCTCAGAATCAACATTATCAATCTTATCAATTAACTTATCAAGATTATCCCAGTAAAGGTCATTAATACTATTCTGGAAGCCTTCGATATCTTTCTTACATGAAAGGATTGAGTCGTCAACGTCATAAATGGCGTTAACCATTTCATACCAATCATCAGTGCCAACTCTAACGTCTCCAGAAGCGACAGCTTGATCTAGGATACTTTGTAGCGAAGCACGCTTATTATTTAGGTCTTCAATTTGCTTCTGAGAGTCTTTCATTAATTCCTTATAGAAATTCTCAGAAAGTCTTTCGCCTGCTTCGTCAAGAAGATCCATTTCAGCCTGAATTAGACTTGAGTGTTGTTCGACTAAACCAACAATATTCTCAAAGTCATCCGCAATGTCATTTAACTGTTCAAGACGTTTTGCAGAAATTTCAGCAATAGACTCTAGATAGCTGTTCTCTGCATCTTCTGCTTTTGTAGACCATGTACGATATTCTTCAATGGCATCAGCAATTTCGCCTTCGCTTTCCCCGATAAAGTCTTTAATTGCGATAGCGCCGTTCTTTGCCATTTCTTGATACTCGGCGGGAACTTTAGACAGTAGCTCCGTTGCCTTCTGGTTGTAAAGCTCTGCTGCAGCAAAATATGTAGATGCTTTCTGTTTTTCTGCTCCGACTAAGTCATCATATAAGCTGTTCTTATCTCCAATTTGAGAAGTATCGTCAAGGAAATTCTCAATTCTATTGGTCATATGAGTAATTGCCTTCTCGATTTCTTCAAGCTTATATTCAATAAAGTCAATGGTTTGCTCTGAATCATCGGCTGCGTCAGATACATCACTTGCCGCATCAGATAGGTCACTAGCAGCATCACTTAAGTCCCAACCCATTTGAGACCAGTCTTTGTCACTGCCATCTCCCCACGCAGCATTCGCTCCAGTGCCAGTTTTCTTTGTATAAGTACCATAATTCCAGTGAGCATTGCCTTTAGCAAACGACAAGCCGCCAGTGTATGTCCCACGAGACGTGTACCCATTCTTTAATAACTCTTCTGTCTGCTTGTGGTTATAGATTATTGCACCCTTCGGCAAATCAAGCATTTCCGTGCCATGTTCTCCAACAGTATAATAAACGCCCTTGTTTGCGTCTACTACTAGTTCACGACCAAGCTCGCCTACAATGGCATTGTGCTCATTTGCTTTTAATCCGGGCTTCTTGCCTGAATGCGCATTGCCTTTTGCCAAAGCATTTCCAAGCGCACTAGACGCACCGTCAGGATTATAGCCACTTCCGCTTTTTGCATCTTCACGACCTTGTGTAAATTTGCTCTTTAGGTTGTTCCAAAAATTGCTCGCTTGTGTACTAATCCAAGAAGCAGCCGATTCCCAAAGACCATTAATGGCACTAGGAACAGTTTCTGTGAAGAATGTAGAAATGCCAGTTTTAATATTTTCTAAAGTAGTAGGTACTGTTTCTGTAAGAAATGTCCCGACTCCTTCCCAAAATTCATTCCATTTTGTCGGAAGCGTTGCTGTAAAGAATTCTAAAATCTTTTCTCCCGCTGTTACCAATGCTGGGCCAATCACTTCATCAACATAAGTGCCGACACTCTCCCAGAAAGAATGCCATTTTTCAGGAACTGTCTCGGTAAAGAATCCATACACGCTATCCCACGCCGCGCTTAAGGCTGGCGCGATTGTGCCATCAATATATTCACCAACGCTAGTCCAAAATTCACTCCATTTTGTAGGAATTGTTGTCGTGAAGAACTCAACAACTTTATCTTTCAAAGCAATAGCGTCTTCTTTTAAATTGTTTAATTCTTCGCCAACGCCATCCCAAAATTCATCCCATTTTTCTGGAATAGTTTCTGTAAAGAATGTAACTACCGCATCTTTAAGATCGCTTGCCCATTGTTTTACTTTGTCGAAATCTTCACTAACATTATCCCAAAACTCTCCCCATTTCTCAGGGACAGTCTCTGTAAAGAATTCTTCAACTTTCGCGGAGATATATCCAACTGCATAAGGGATGTCACTAAGGAACTCGCCAACACTTCCCCAAAACTCGTTCCATTTTTCCGGGATTGTTTCGGTAAAGAATGTATTAACGCCCTCTTCTACATTAGCCGCCCAACCTTTTACTCCATCAAGGCATTCGCCAACACCGCTCCAGAACTCATCCCATTTTTGAGGCAATGTGTCTGTGAAAAATGTATTTATGTCTTCCCATAGTCCTTGCGCCCATTCTTCTGCACCAGACAATTTGTCTCCAATACTGTTCCACAAATTGTCCCATACAGTTGGTAGTGTTTCTGTAAAGAAAGTGGACACGCCACTCCAAATATTGTTGGCGAATTGCGACACTTCTTCAGATATTTCATCCACTAATGCGTTCCACCCTGCAATTACTTGATCTGGGCTTTGTGCTTCAAATCCCGTAACGTTGGAAGTAGAAGTTGCGCTTGCACTTTGTTCAGTACTCGTCGAAGTTGTACCAGAGCTTGTTTTTGTTGTATCAGTTGTTTTAGTATCCTGCTTTTTATTTTTGTCTGGAGATTGAATAGCGTCTAAGATGTTGTCAAGAACTTCTTTGACTTGAGTGATTCCGTCAGTTATTGGGTCAACTTCTTGGTTAGTTAACACCTCAAGTTGCTGCTCGTCATTCTTCAAATCAACATATTCTTGAATCTTCTGCTGCTGATCTTCGTCTAATTCGAGCGTTGCTGGGATCTTCCAAACGCCATCTTTATCTTGCTCTAGCTTTGGAACTACCTCAGTAACTAGAGTTGCATTTTCTTCTTTCCACTGATCAATTTTAGATTGGACATCAGTTAATACAACCTGAAAATCCATTACGGTTGGCTGTTCTAGACCATATTTAATTTTTAAAGCTTCTGCTAACTGCTCTTTTGCTTTTTCGAGCTCATCCGTCTTTATTTGGATCTCTTCATCCGAAGCTCCAGCATCTTTTAACTCTTGTAATTCTCTTGTAAGTGTTGATACATTTTCTTTTGCAGTATCAACGGTATTGTTTGCATCGATCCAAGCTTTTGTATTGTCAACAATAGCTTGTTGCGCATTATTCAATGAATCTGTAGCGCCATCAATTTCTTGCTGAATCGCATTATATTCTTCTGCGTTTTCACCAAGTGGATCTTTGCCAGCCTTGAAAAACTCTTCTTGCTTTGCAAGTGCCTTGTCCAAAGAGTCGGTAGTATCTCTAAGTTTTTTGTCAAGTTCTGTCATAGTTAGGTCAGAAACGATATCTCCCCAACTTGCATCATATTTTGACAGCTCTGTCAACATTGCAATAGTTGCGGCCTTTGTTAATCCCATTGCATTTGCAAGGTCGTCAACGCTCTTTATACTACTATCAAGAGTAAATGTGCCGTCCGCATTTTCAATAAAAGCACTAGCTTCTTTCGCGTCGGCAATAAATGCTTCTATGTTCTTTAAGCCTATTGAAAAATTTCCATCATCATCAATAGTGAAATAGTCTGCAAACTTTGAGTTTTCAAAATAATCATCAATGGCGTCAAGACGTTCTTCAAAAGTTTTACAGTTTGCAATAACGCTCGGAGGAACTAATGCCTCACATGCCGCCTTAAATGCTTCCGTCCCAACTTTGCCACTCAACAATCCATCGCTAATGGTCTCAAGCATTTCGACCATTGAGTCGCCATACGCCACTTCCGAATCTCTGTTTTTAGCATCCTCGAATTCATCATACGCATTGGTAACATCTGATAATTTCAACTCTAAAATTGAATATTCTTTAACTGCATTCTTGAGTGCTTGTATCTGACTACGCAACGCGCTAATATTATCATAAGTTGCTTTTGTAACATATCCATACGCTTTGTAATCCGCATACATTGCCTTAACAGCCTGTTGTAGTTGTTTTACAACTTTTGTATACTGCGACTGACTTTGTGCTTTCGCCGCACTTACTGTTGCCTTTTGTTCTTTTTTCTTCTGTGCAATTAATGCTCTTAATAGACGTGTATTCTTAACGACCTTGCCATTCGTAGTATCAATTGCGTCACCGAAGCTCTCTTCGCCAACAGTTACATCTCCAAGATACTCTTGGAGTGCAGTATAATAATCGTCAGAAATCGCTTGCCCGTCAAATGTTATGTCATTAACTGTCTGTAACACTGACGCATACGAATCATAAGCAGAAGTAAGGCTTGCTATGTCGCTAACAGCCACAGAAGTGGCTTCACTAGTCTGTTGCATAGCACCGCTAATGTTCAAGAAATATCTTGCAACATCTTCTGCACTAATTCCAAGAGAGTCTAATTGTACTTTAAGCTGTGGATTTTCAGCAATTAAGCTCTCAACCTCTCCAGTGACTCCTTCAATAGCAGATTCGTAATCTCCGAATTTATCAACGTCAACATTGATCTCTCCAGATTCAATTTTCGCGTTAAATGCTTCTTGAAATGCTTGTCCTGCCTCAGAACCACGCTCTCCGAATAAGCGGTCAAGAGCAGACTCTTTTGCGCCAGCAGAACCAAACATGATTTCTGCTCGATCATTGTAATTTTGCATCGAGCTAAGAAGCCCATTTACTGCCTTTTGTGCCTCTGTTAAATTGTCGCCATCGAACCATTCCAAGTCGCTGATGCCATATTCTTCTTCTTTACCTTTCATAAACTCGTCCCAATTGGACTGAGCATCAGCATAATCTTCCTGCGCAGACTCTAAATTCTTTTCTAGCTTTTGGAACTTTTTACTATTCGTGTCCATACCAGAATCTAAAGCATCCTGCACTTCTGCTTCTGCCTCGTCTAGTTTGGCTTTGGCATTTTTTACTTTGCCCAATTCGTCTTCGAAATTATTTGTGTCTTTAAGATTCAGCTCGCCAGTTCCTCGCGTCTTGAAATCTTGATCAGTATCCAATGCGCCCTTTACAGCTTCTGCTTGCTTGTTTTTCGCACGCTCTTCTCTTGCTTCTTCTAAACGAATTTGACGTTCAAGTTCTGCATTTTGTTCTTTTAGCTTATCAAGCTCTTCTTGCTCTGTAAGAGTTAATGGGCCTTTAGATTCGAGTTCTTCTATACGGCTCTTCGTAGTTTCTAGTTCGGAGTTGAGAGACTCTATATTCGAGCGAATATTGTCTAGTTCCTCACTAGTGTCTTTAAGTTCTTCTACGTAATCTTTATGAGACTTAGTTAATGCACAAATAGTCACAGTCAACGCAGCAATTGCAGCAACGGCCAAAATCGCCCAGCCAACAGGATTTGTTACGAGCCAAGCAGCCGCAGCCGCCACTGCCTCCCAGATGCTTGCGGCCAATGCTTTAAAAGACACTATCAGTCCAGTATTCGCAGCAGTTTCTCCTGCGTATGTGGCTATGTTGCTCTTGATTGCATTAGTTAACTTTGACCATAGGTCTGGCAAGAAAAACTTGCCGAGTTGGATACCAGCAATTGTAATAAGTGCGCTTTGCAACACGCCAACTTTGTCTATGATATTTACTAATCCAGTGCCAACATCCACAAGGAATTTAACAACATCAGACCTTATAAAATTCATCCACATTGTTTGGACTGCATTTGTAAACTGATCAATCTTTCCTTGAATACTATCCAAGTATTTTTCATTTTCGGCCATTGCACTGCCAGCAGAATCTGCAGATGTTTGCATCGCATCTTCTACTAAGTCAAAATTCTTAATAACGGCGGATAAAACATTTGCTTGTCTTTTCCCGCCTAGCAATTCTAGTGCGGCTGCTCGATTTACGTCCGTCATGTCGTCCCATACTTGAGACATTTCACGTAAAATTTCTGTAGTGTTCTTGAATGTATTCTCATCTAGCATAATGTCAACTTTACCGCCTGTTAAAGCTAACAATTTTTTCTGCAGTTCTGAGACGCTATTGGCCATGCCATCAACGTCCTCCCCTGCATCTTCTAATTCTACCTTGGCTCCGCGAATTCTTAGAGATAAGGTTTTCATAGCTGTACCTACAGATTCTGGGTTTTGAACCACCGAGTTAGCGGCAGTAATTAAACCTATTGATTCATCAATGGTATTACCCGCCTCTGACAATGCACTAGCAGAACGCAATAGTGCTTGTCCAATTCCCGATGAACTGATTGCAAAGTGGTTTCCTACTTCATTGAATTTATCTACAATTCCCATTGCATTAGACGCTTCAATACCAAATCCATGCATTGTAGAAATGATACTATCAGAAGCCTCACCAATATCGGCTAGGTCATCACCAACGTTATAATAAACAGAAGCGGCCTTTGCCAAGTCAGATGCTTGTTCAATGTTATATCCTCACTTTGTTACTATTTCCACTAAAAGAAATGGGTAGGTCATTTCTGCCTACCTCTGCAATTTCATTATTAGATTATATTTGCAGGTCAGATCATCTCTTCATCTTAATAAGATGTCCACCATACGCATAACCGTTACCGATTACGCTGTGATCGTTACAGGACTTAAAACATTTAATATAATATTCTCAACTTCATTTGGCTTAGATGTATATGGGATATATAAAATGCCAATATTCTTGCTATGGCAATATTCTTTTTTAATTTTGTCTCTGTATACTCTATTCTCATAAGCCTCTTCGCCGCCAAAGAAATCAATTGGCTCAAAATGCTGTTTTCCTTGATATTCTATTACCATATGATAATCTGGCAAATAAAGATCAAATGGAAGTGGCAAAACATTTCTGCAGTCGTTCCATGTAAATTCTCGTTCAAATTTGATATTATATTTTTTTAGAATGGTTTCTACTAAAATTTCCCCCGAGCTAGATGACTGACACCCACAACTAATAGTGCATCCCCCAACTAAATCTGAAACAGACGCCAATACTTCATTTCCACAATCACATTCACATCTCCATAGTCGTTTATAATTACCTGGACTACCTTTCCGTTTTACATATTCTTTTGCCACCAACATGCCAAATCTTTGATTTGTTAAATTATAAGCTATAGAATCATAATATTGCTTAACTAAACATCCACAACTAGAAACTCTTCCTCTAATAAGATCTCCAGAAGAACATTTTATATTTCCTCCACACTCACATTCGCAATACCACATAATACAACCATTAGATGCTCTTTTGTCCAATTTGTATTTAACAATAAGTTTGCCAAATTGTTTCCCAGCCAAATCTTTTTCTTTTCCTTTATTTAATGAACCACTCGCCGTTTTTGTGCTACCGTTTCTTAATGCATCTAATCGAACTACTACTACAACACCATTTTCATTTATACATTCGCAATATGTGTGTTTTCCTCCATTATATCCATACAACATTTTTGTTACCACTAGTTCTCCATATTGTTCTCCAACAATATTTATTCGTCTTGGCATTTTATCACCTCCTATTCATATAATTTATATTAAATGTTTTACATTACCCACGGGATTGTCCATCTCTGGAGTTTCCCCGTTTTAAGATGGATGTTTACCTATATGTCGCCATACAGGGGGCCTATTAATTAAGCCTTGCGAAATCTGCTGTAGCATTAGTAAAATCTTTAACAGTAGAACCAATCTGCCCAGCAGTTTTAGATGCATCTTGCAAGAATCTCTTATAAGTTTCATCAGTTTCATCGGTAACTTTCTTTAATTCTGTTAACGCTGCGTCAATTTCTCTTACATATGTAATACCTTGCTTAATTTGAGCAACAGTTTTATACACCATATTTGCGCCAGTAAAGTATGTAAGAATTTCACCAGACTTTTTCTTAACATTGCTAAAGAAAGAGCCAAGCGTACTACTTGCTTTGCCCATATTCTTAGCGGAAGCATTAATAGCATTTCCCGCTTGATTAAACGATGCAGTTAGTTTTTCTACTTCGCCATTGCCATTCTTTATTGTAAAAGTAACCTTGGAATAGTTGTCAGCGAATTGAATAGATTTTTTATCTAACCCATCAAAAGAATTAGCAAATGCTTCTAATTCACTTCTTCTGCTTGCTTCGTCGCCAATATCAAAGCCATCAGAGACCGCACGAGTGATATTACCAACTTTGTTTTTCATCTCTTCGGACTTCTTAATGATATTTTCAATTGCTTTGCCATATTTATTAAATGACTCAACTGCACTATCAAACTCTGCGGCCTTTTGCTTACCCAAATCCGAAGTGATGTCTATGTTTGCAAGCTCTTTTTGCAGTGTAATTATTCTTTGATATGCTTGCTCGTATTGCTGTAATTGAGTAGTAAGCCCGGAGGCATTGGCATAGCCTTTGCTATTAACGCTATTAATTAACCCAGTATGCTTTGTTTCGACTTGTCCGACAACATCTGCCCCATATGAGGTATTGCTTTGCTTTGCCGAGTCCTTCTTTACCTTTGCGTACTGTTCAAAATCGCTCATGAGCTGCTTTGTCGCAACACTCAACCTTTGCATGTCATCTTCTGACACTTTACCAAAGGCTTCTTCGGACTTTGTTAGCTCTTGAATCTCCTTTGACAGAGCTTCATATCTGCTCTTTAACTGTCCAAGATCACTATCTTTATCTACGAAGACTTCCGTATCAATTTTCCTAAAAGCAGAAGATAGCTTTTGGTTTGCATCTATTAATGCCTTATAATTATCTAATTCTTTATAACCATCATTAGAGCTTTCTGAACTACTAGCTTGAGAAGTTTTCCTTTTCCTTGTACCATTACTGGCAGCAGTCTCGTTACCAAGAGATTCAGCAGTTTTATCCGCGCTATCTTTTACATTTTGGTTTGCATTAGCAAAATCATTTTTTGCTTGAGTGGCGGATGCAAAAGCTTCACTAGCCTCTCTAGCCTTTTCTATTTCTTTTTCTATAGCAGCCGCAGAAGCTTCCGCACTTTCCTTAACTCTTGCATTAGCTTCAACAAACTGATTTTTTTGTTCCGTTGCAGCTGCAAATGACTCCTGTACACCACTAGCACTAGTTACTTCTGGTGCGGTTGCTGCAGGCTCTCCTGTGCTTTGACCACTAGCAACCTCCCCAGTTGCTGCCTTCGAAATCTTCGACACATCGCTCTGATTTTGTTTTTCTTTTTCTTTTGTAATTTGCTGTTGTGTTGCCAATTGTTGTTTGGCTTCTTTGTTTTGTTGTTTCTCTACTGCCAACTCTTGCTCTGCCGCATCGGTGCCTTTTTGCTTTGCTTCTGTCGCACTACCTAATTGTACTTTTGCTTCAGCAAGCTTGGTTTTTAATTCATCAATTACAGAAGACAAATTTTCAATTTTTGCTCTATATTCATCTACGACATCATTTGAAGTCATATTATCGACTTCGCTCATCGGGACAGAATTATCTAGAGCATTTTGGATGTCGTAATAACCATTCTTCCACGAATCTAAAGCACCTTCCATACGAAGGATTTCTTCTTCCAATTCTTGTACTTGTTTTTGTGCCGCGTCAAGCTCGGAAGCGTCAACAAGATTTGTCGGAATAGCATTTAGTTTTTCTTTAAGAGCGGCAATTTCTTGCATAAGCTCTTTTTCTTTTTCAAGCTGCGCGGTTTGATTGTCTGTTTGATTAGACTGAGTTGAAGGTTGCCCAGACTGAATCTGATTAAGCTTTTCTTGCGCGGTAGTCTCTTCGTTGATAGCCTCAGTAGTTTTTTGATGAGACTCTGCTGCTTGCGCCTCGATTTCCTTAATTCTAGCTACGCTTTGATTCCAAGCATTAGTAGAATCAATTTCTCCACTCTCGAACGAGCTAAAAATATCTTTAAACTTGTCCCAATCGGCGGTGTGCGATGGATTCAATGTTGCCAATAAACTTTTTAATTTTTCAATTGGTGCAACAGAATTTTCTCCATTCTTTTGTATTTCGGCCAAATAAGATGACAGCTCTGGTAGCTGTTCCATTGTATATGTCTTAACAGTCGAAGCCAACCCATTGTCTGTAAACGCCTTATCTAATGCTTGATTAACTTTTTCGTTAAACGCAGCAATTAATTGTTCATACGAAATACCAGCTTGTGCCGCTTTTTCTTCTGCTCCTTTTATTAATCCAACTTCCCCGTCATTATATTCCATGAGAGGAAATTCTTTTGTAGCTGCTTTTAAATTTTGAGAGTAAGATTCTCCAATTTTGATGGCCATTTCTTTAGAAATGCCAGTAAAATCAATTGTTTTAACAACGCCATCTGCAATGATACCATTGATTTTTGTACCTTGGTCATAAAACAACTTGGTAAATGAATTAATATCCGACGGCGTAAATGCACTCATTCCATCTGGGTGATTGTGCAAAGACATTACGATATTTTCTTTTAGATTGTTGACAAGTTGTGATACTATTGCATCTGTATCTACCTGAAAATCCTTCCCAGAAAAAGAACTTACCACTTTGTCCGCGCCAAAAAGCGTCATAGACTCTTTTGCGTCGCCGCTACCTTTTGAATAACCAACCTCTTGCCCCGACGCAACATTTAATAATTCTTGTAGCTCGCCAGTTACACCGCTAACTTCTTTTGCGCTTTTTTGTGCAGCCGTAGGGATTTCAACATTAAGTAGCTCACAGATTTTAGAAAGTGCCTCGTCTCCGGTAATATCTCCAAAGTCTAAATCCTCAAATATTTGGTCAATGGAAGCTCCAGCTTTTTTTGATGCCTGAGAAATTTCTTTAATCTCATCGACCAGTGCGATTAATTTATCAGCGTTTTGATTGTCTTCATCTACATCTGCGCTTGACGACAACGAGACATATTCCTTAACTCTTTTATTTAACTCGTCATATAAAGAAATTTTTTTTTCTTCCGAAGCAATCTCTTCATTTTCTACAAAAGTATTTGAATTACCAATATCTTTAAGATTGTTTATTTCAGAATTGATATCTGCGATTTTTTGTTGATACTCGCTCTTGATTTTGTCAAGCATAGCGCTATGACGTTTATAAACATATTCTAGGTCGTCGGCATACATATTGTTTACATTAGTGCCGATCCATGTCATTCCCGGTGATAATATCCCATTATTACGCGCATTTATTCCATTATTTATTGTATTCTTTAATTTTGTTGCAATCTCTAGATATTGCAATAAAGTATTTTTATATGATTCATCATCTGTCTTAATTGGGGAAATTTTATCTAATGTACTCTTTAATTCTCTTGCTTGGTTCGCTAAAGATTTTAATTCATCATCTGCGGTTGCCTTTTTGAGCCCAGTTACTTTTAATTTACTTTTGTTCGGAAACAATAAATTTAAAGTGTTTTGATACTCTGTCTTTTTGTCGTTAAGATCATCAATTTGCTGTTGTATCTCGGTGGAAATTTTGTTGCCAGTTTCTTTTATGTTATTAACAACTTCATCCCCAGCAGACTTGATATTATCTCCAACTTTAGATAAATCAATCTCGCCAAATGCGATATTTAATTTACCATTTAACTCGCTGGCATATTGGATTAATGCATTAAACTGTTCTTCAACACTTTTAGTGTTAAAAAGGTCTAAGTCAATTTGTTTATCAATGCCAACGTTCTTGAGGATTGTATTTAATTGCTCTGCGTAGCTGCGTAATTCTTTTGTTGCGCCTTTGTCTTTTAAATTAACGCTATTAAGCCCCGTAAACACATTTTTGGACAGCTCTGAAATCTGAGACATCTTTTTAACCATCTCGTCAAAAGATTTCATCCAACCATTATTTAATTTATCTCCAAGACCTGCCTTTACAGAATCTAGTTCTTTCCTAAGTGCCTTAACAGCGTCGTCCATAGCGACAAACTGTTTAATAAAATTATTTAAATTTCCACGCTTACCAATATTAGCTAAAACTCCATCTACCTGTTCAGCTTGAGTTTTACATGCAACAAGGCTGCTCATAAGGTCATCAATATTGTATTTAATTTTCGAAGTATAACTCGCTTCTGCCAAAAGAATCACCTCCTACATCATAAATATACTTTTAGCAATTGAGCTATTGTTTTTTGAAAATTATCTTCAAAATATCTGCTGCCGTAATTCTTAATAAAATCTTTTAAAAAATCGTCTGGGACTTCTTTGCCAACAGTTTCACCATACATATATTCCCCATCTTTAAAATATGTCCATGGGTGCTCACCTTGTAAGAAGTTCTCAAATACATAATCGCCTTCAACTTGGCCACCACTTTCCCAAGAACCACCGCCTTGGTGTTTGCTAGAATTACTGTGGTATGCACCTTCCAACGGAGCAGAATTCATATCAATATTTGTTGTTAGAGTAAATGTTTTTCCTCTTTTCTTCAAATCAGAATTTACTTTATAAATATCATACAAATTATGTTGTCTCCCATACTTTGTATAAGCTCCATTTTTATATTCGTAATATTTATCAACTGCCGTTTTTGCTGCATCATTAAAATCTTTTTCAGCTTGCAGTCTGCATATGTTTCCTGCAATTTCTGCGACAGTTTCAACATTGTCTATTAGTTTTTGTATAGCATCGCCTAATGTTTTTTCTGCGGCCATATGCCATCAACTCCTATAAAATAATTATTTTAATTTATCAAGTGTGCTCAAAAGCTCATCAATATCTGCACCTTCTGGAAGGATGCTATTAATATCAAAACCATCAACCTTCTTAGCAAGAGCATCTGCTAAAGTTGTCAGGCTTGAACTAATTCCATTAGCCATCTGTGCAAATGAAGCCTCAATTGAATTCTGACGCATTAATTTCTTTTCTTCATAATGCAGCACTTCCTCGACATGGTTATAATCCTTTCTGCACTGTTGCTCAACTGTATCTAGAATATCATTGCTGCACAGCATGTCATACTCCTTTAGCAGCGTTTCAAAATCTTCGCTAATCTCTACGCCAGTGTAAGCATTAAACACGAACATAGAAAAATAAATATTTTTTTCAAAATCGTCCACATAGAGATAGCCATTATTGTTCGCGGAGCATTTTTCTAAAATACGTAATGCAATATCATGTTTAGTCTGAATTGGAATATACCAAGCCTTAATCATATCTGCTGCATTGTTGAACTGTCCTTCTTTAACCTTCTTAACAAATGTACTAACCTTCATAATTGTTCCTCCATTTTTATTCAAAAATTTTATATATTAAATAACGTTTTGTTATTAATTTTCATATTTAATCACAGCCCCAATAGTCAACCTCATTTTGATCTACGACAATTTTTGGCAGATCAAATGCTGAACGGGCAATCAAGATAGATTCGCATTCATCATCGGTTGCGTCAATCAAATATTCTTGTCTAACTGCCTGAATAGCTTCTGCTTTAAGAACTTCTCTTTTGATTTTTGACGATTGTTGCAAACCAATTTTGCGTCTCCATTCCGACGGGAGTGTATGACAAAACTCTATATTGTTTTGATAAGCATACAAAATAATACCGCCCATTAAAAAAGATAATTTCTTTACCGTGTCTATATTTGAACGTAAAATAGACTCTTCCATTACAATCTTATCTACTGGCATAACAGAGGCTATATATTCGCAAATTTCATTTGTCATTTTAGGGATCCTCTCATATACGTCCTTTGTTTTATGGCAGTCTATAAGAATGTGCTCTATGTATTTCCCGTCGTCAAACAAGCATACACCTGTTTTGTTCGTACTAGCGTCTATACCAATAACACGCATACTATAGCCTCCTTTTTGTAAAATAAATCCATAATATATCTCCTTTTATTCCATAAAAATGAGGGAGCACATTTCTGCACTCCCTCGCCCATATAACTACTTCATATAGGCTATTTGTTTATAAAATTAATTCTCTTTATTGTCCGTACTATGATTAGAATCAAACATTCTCTGACAGACAACCAACATGCGCAGCATATCATATGATATATCTAGTTTGCCATTGCCAGTGCCAGCAATTGCACCAGTGTCAATTAAATGCTGCACGGTGTCACGCGCCCAAGATGGGATGTCTTCGATTGTCTCATAATGCTTATTGCATGCATCAAACATATGCTTCATGACATACAGCATACGTATCATATCAGCAGACAAATCAAGATTGCCTCCACCAGTGCCAGAAATTAAACCTTCATCAATCATTTCACTAATAGTTCCTCTTGCCCAGCTAGGAATATCATCAATAGTATTGTATCTCATTACGTCTTCCTCCTCTTCATCATTATCATTATTTTTGTTCATGGCTTTATATACATCCTGACGAAACCCGTCCATAGTGTAACCCATGCCATATGTATTCCACAAAAGTTCTGGATCCGCATGGTTGCTGGCCACACCTCTACGATGGCCTTCTGCATGACCAATAATCACGCCGTCTGCCAGTGGATTAAGGCCATAAGTGTTGCAAAGCTGTGCAAATAATTCCACGGCTGTGTGATATGTTCCAGCAATCTGTTCAGCCGCTTCCGCATAGCTCATTCCAGAGCTAGGTTCCGTCATTTCGATACCGATATGGGTATTATTTGCAGCGCCACCGCAGTGCCATGCTCTCATCCACCAAGGCAATGTCTGATATACAGAGCCATCTGCCTGTATAAATGCGTGTACGCAAACTGATTGACCACCCGGCTGATACTGGTTAAAGTTACGAGCAAACACCGCAGCACTAGGCTGTGGACATCCAACGCTATGCAACATCAAACCACTTGGCGTAAGTGTCGAACCAATCTGATAACATTTATTTTGTGTCGCAAACGCTTCAATAATTTCCATTTAAATCACCTCAATATATTACTTTCCGCCTTTAACTCTTTCAATAATTTCGGAAACAGCAGAGCTGCCAGACATCAAAGCAAGTGCGGTAATTACTGTGCCAATCACAGAGCCTTCCTGCACAAGACCTAGAGCAAGAATAATATCTACGCCAAAGCCAAAAGAAATGGCGAATGCGAACACTGCCGACACAGCAATAGTGATATACTTGCCATACTTCGTGCCTTCCCACATTTCCTTAAAACGATCAATAATGTACCACATAATAATTGATAAAGAGATAATTAGAGTTAACATTTCCATAATTTCTTCCTCCTATAAATTTAAAAATTTTAATTGCCAAACAGTATTCCAATGATAAAAATATTAGCCAACATCAGCTCCAGCTTCATACTCTTGAAAAGTTACTCGTCTCCACATATAAACAGTGTAATATGGCGGCATATTGTTGTGTGCGCCTCCGCCGCCAGCATCGGATGTTTGTGCACCCTTTACCCACCACGTTTTTTTGCTGATGTAGGCAATGTTCGGCCAGCCGCTATAGCCGTCATGGGCACTGTCCACGCCGCCGTCGTTGCCCAAGTATTCGTCGTGGTAGTGGCTAGG